>ERZ795043.138-NODE-138-length-89280-cov-11.586069_pt1 | contig 89280 bp, 72 predicted proteins | sample MGYA00375127_ERZ795043 | MGnify/ENA primary metagenome ERZ795043 (study PRJEB30172, sample SAMN05518447) | compost metagenome | isolation source: Feedstock adapted compost from Newby Island compost facility, Milpitas, CA | place: USA:Newby Island compost facility... | reverse complement strand
GAGCCGGCGCCCGTCCCAGGCCAGCAGCTGCGGCACGTCGGCCATCCCGGCGACCTTCCCCAGCGCGCGTGCCTCGCGCCGTGCCAGCCACCACGCGGGGACCCGCAGCCAAAGCGGCACGTGCGCCAGGTCGCGGCGCACGAACAGCCTGCCGTCGGCGTCGCGCATCAGCGAGATGCGGCCGAAGCTGTCGGCCTTGAGCGCGCGCAGTTCGATGGCGTCCCTGTCAGGCATCGCGGCATTGTACGGCGGGCGGGTTGCCGGCCCGTCCCGGGGGAAAGCCCGGGGCCGCGCGCAGCGGCGCGGCGCCCGACGCTGTCATAATCGCCGGATGCTCGATGGATTCTTCGGGGAAGTACTGCGATGGGTGGGCGAGCATCCGCTCGCCGCCGGCATCGCCATCTTCCTGATCGCGTTCGCCGACGCCGTCGTCGTGCTCGGCGCGGCGGTACCGGCGCTGCCCCTGCTGTTCGGCATCGGCGTGCTGGTCGGCCTGGGCGAGATCTCCGGCCCGTACGCGGTCGCGTCGGCGGCGCTGGGGGCGCTGGCCGGCGACGGCATCAGCTACTGGGTCGGCCGCCGGCTGGGCCCGGGGTTGCGCGGCATCTGGCCGTTCACCCGCTACCCGCAGCTGCTGGCGCGCGGGGAGACGCTGTTCCGGCGCAACGCGGTCAAGAGCATCCTGGTCGCGCGCTACGTCGGCCCGGTCCGGCCGTTCGTGCCCGCCATCGCCGGCATCGCGCGCATGCCGCTCGGGCGCTACCTGCCGGCAAGCGCCGCAGCATGCCTGTCGTGGGCGCTGCTGTTCCTCGCGCCGGGCTGGCTCTTCGGCGCGTCCTACCATGCCGTCGCCGCGGTCGCAGGACGGCTCACCCTGGTGCTGGGCGCGCTGCTTGCCGTGCTGGCGCTGGCATGGGCGCTGGTCTGGTACGTGTACCGCTGGTTCGACCGGCATGCCAACAACCTGCTGGCGCGCGCGCTGCGCTGGACCCAGGCGCACCCGCGGCTGGGCCGCTACGCCGCGGCGCTGATCGACCCCAACCGCCCGGAATCGCCCTCGCTGGCGATCCTTGCCGTGTGCCTGCTGGCGATCGGCTGGGCCTGCTTCGCGCTGCTGGCGACGGTGCTGATGCGCGGCGGTCCGCTGCTGGTCGACCAGGCGGTGTTCCAGTTCATGTACGAGCTGCGCAACCCGCTGGCGGACCGGATGATGGCCGCCCTGGCCTCGATCGGCGACCCGCAGGTGCTGGCGCCCGCGGTGCTGCTGACCCTGCTGTGGCTGGCATGGCGGCGGCGCTGGCTGGGCGCGGCGCACTGGCTCGCTGCGCTGGCCTTCGGCATGGCGCTCAACGCCCTGCTCGGCGCGGTGATCGAGATGCCGCGTCCGCCGACCGCGCACGGCGGCTTCGGCTTCCCCGCAGTCGGGATCACCATGTGCACCATCACCTTCGGTTTCTTCGCGGTGCTGATCGCGCGCGAACTGCCGGGACGCTCGCGCATCTGGCCCTACCTGGTGGCAGGCGTGGTGGTGGCGGTGCTCGGCTTCGCCCGGCTGTACCTCGGGGCGCACTGGCTGAGCGACATCGTCGGCGGGATGCTGCTCGGCATCGTCTGGCTGCTGCTGCTCGGCATCGCCTACCGCCGCCACGTCGAGCGCTCGTTCTGGATGCGTCCGGTGGCGGCGGTTTTCTACACCACCTTCGCGCTCGCGGCGCTGTGGCACGCTCCCCGGGCGGTGGACCCGCTGCTGGCGCGGTTCGCGCCCGGTCCGCCGCAGGTGGCGCTGGCGGCGGACGACTGGTGGGAACGCGACTGGGCCCGGCTGCCGGGACAGCTTCGCGAACGCGACCCGATGCACCGCTGGCCACTGGACCTGCAGGTCGCCGGACCGCTGGCACCACTGCGGGCGCAGCTTGAACTGCAGGGCTGGCAGGCACAGCCGCAGGCCGACTGGGCGGCGGTGCTGAACCTGCTCGACGACGACGTGGCGCCCACGGCGCAGCCGGTGCTGCCGGCGACGCTGGACACCGCCGCGGAAGCCCTGCTGATGCGCCGGCAGGCCGCCGACGGATCGCTCGAGGTGCTGCGGCTGTGGCGCGCGCCGGCACGGCTGGCCGACGGTACCGAGCTGTGGATCGGCACCTGCCAGTCGATGCGCCATACCCGCCCGTTCGGCCTGTTCGGCCTGTGGCAGCCGCAACCGGGCACGCACGACGTCCACGGGCGGATGCGCGAGGCGCTGCGCGCCTTCGACTGGCGCGAGGACACGCACCCCCAGTCGGGCATGCCCACGATCAGGATCCGTACCACCGTCGCGGCGGCGGGCGGCTGACCCGCACCTTCAGCCGATCAGTTCGAGCAGGGCGTCGAGGCGGCGGTCCGGGTCGTCTTCTTCCAGCAGCGCCAGCCGCTGCGGCAGGGTCATCGGCAGCAGCTCGGCCAGGCGCCAGCCGACCCAGGCCGCGTCGTCGAACCGGGTTTCCGGCACAGACACGTCGGCGCCGATCTGCTCGAGGACCGAACGCAGCACGTCCGCCAGCAGCACGTGCTGCGACTGCAGTTCCACCACCGGGTCGTCGGCGCGCCACTCCACGTCCGCTTCCACCAGGCCGTTGCCCCGCACCCGGGTGCGCAGCACCCGGAACCGGCGCGCGCCGCGCACGCGCAGCAGCAGCAGGCCATCCGGGCCGACGTCGAAATCCTCGATCAGCGCCTCGGTGCCGAAACCGGCCGTGGTCGCCGGCGCGCCGGTCTCCTCGCCCTCGGCGATCAGGCAGACGCCGAAACCGGTGCCGGCGCGTCCACACTCGCCCAGCATGTCGAGGTAGCGCGGCTCGAACACGCGCAGCTGCAGGCCGGCGCCGGGGAACAGCACCGCATGCAGCGGGAACAGGGGCAAGGGTTCGGCCATGCGCGCATCATGCCCCGCCTGGGTGTCGGCGGGCAGTGTACGGCTACGCGCCGCCCCCGCGCAGCCGCGCCAGGAAGCGCCGCGGCGCGTCGTCGAAGCCGCCGTTCGACATGAACACCACGTGGTCGCCGGGACGCACCGTCGCCACCAGCGCCTCCAGCAGCGTGCCCGAATCCGCGACCGCGCGGGCCTCGCCGCGCACGGCCGCCACCACCTTCGCCGCGTCCCACGGCAGTTCCGGCCGCGCCAGGAACACCACCGCATCGGCATCGTCCAGCGACGGCGCCAGCGCGTCGGCATGGGCGCCGAGGCGCATCGAATTGCTGCGCGGCTCCATCGCCACCACGATCCGTGCGCCGCCGACCCTGGCACGCAGGCCCGCGAGCGTGGCCGCGATCGCGGTCGGATGGTGCGCGAAGTCGTCGTATACGCACACGCCCGCGGCCTCGCCCAGCAGCTCCAGGCGCCGCCTGACCCCGCGGAACCCGCGCAGCGCGCCGGCCACCTGCGCCACGTCCACGCCGACCGCGGCGCACGCGGCCAGCGCGGCCAGGCCGTTGAGCACGTTGTGGTCGCCCAGCAGCGGCCAGTCCACCGTGGCCACCTCGGTGCCGCCGCGCAGCACGGCGAAGCGGCGGCCATCGGCCGCGAGCCGGCGCGCGCTCCACTCGAACGCGGGATCGAAGCCGAAGCGCTCGACCGGCGTCCAGCAGCCCATCTCCAGCACCTCGCGCAGGCGCTCGTCGTGGCCGTTGACGATCAGCCGCCCACGGCCGGGCACGGTGCGCACGAAGTGGTGGAACTGGCGCTGGATCGCGGCCACGTCCGGGAAGATGTCGGCGTGGTCGTACTCGAGGTTGTTGAGGATCGCCACCAGCGGCCGGTAGTGGACGAACTTGCTGCGCTTGTCGAAGAACGCGGTGTCGTACTCGTCGGCCTCGACCACGAATTCGCGTCCGCTTCCCAGCCGCGCGGACACACCGAAGTCATCCGCCACGCCGCCGATCAGGAAGCCCGGCGCGCGTCCCGCCGCCTGCAGCAGGAACGCCAGCAGGGTGGTGGTGGTCGTCTTGCCGTGGGTGCCGGCCACCGCCAGCACGTCGCGCCCCGGCAGCACCTGCTCGCTCAGCCACTGCGCGCCGGAGGTGTAGCGGCGGCCGCTGTCGAGCACCGCCTCCACCGCCAGGTTGCCACGCGAGAGCGCGTTGCCGATCACCACCGTGTCGCAGTCGGGGGAGATGTGTCCGGGCTGGTAGCCGTTGCGCAGCCCGATGCCCAGCCGCTCCAGCTGCGTGGACATGGGCGGGTACACCGCCTGGTCGCTGCCCTCGACCTCGTGCCCCAGCTCGCGCGCGAGCGCTGCGACGCCGCCCATGAAGGTCCCGGCGATGCCGAGGATGTGGAGTTTCGCCATGGAGTGCGGTCCGTCGGCGGGCGCGGGCGCACGCGTGCCCCGCGCCGCGGGTTGCTTCAACCGGCGCTGCGGTACGACTCGATCGCCTTGACGATGCGCGCGAAGACCTCGTCCATGGTGCCAACGCCGTCCACCACGGCCAGCTGGCCGTGCTGGCGGTAGAACTCGATCAGCGGCGCGGTCTGCTCGTCGTACACCTGCAGGCGCTTGCGCACGGCCTCGGGGTTGTCGTCGGCGCGGCCCTCGGCCTTGGCCCGGCCCGCCAGGCGCTCGATGATCTGCTCGTTGTCCACCGCCAGCTGGATCGCGATGTCGAACGGCTGGCCCAGTTTCGCCAGCAGCCTGTCCAGCGCATCGGCCTGTGCCAGGTTGCGGGGATAGCCGTCGAGGATGAAGCCGCCGCGGGTGTCGTCCTTCGAGAAGCGCTCCTCGAGCATCCCGAGCAGGATCTCGTCGCTCACCAGCTCGCCGCGCGCCATGACCTCCCTGGCCTGCAGGCCGAGCGGGGTACCGGCGGCCACCTCGGCGCGCAGCAGGTCGCCGGTGGAGATGTGCGGGACCTTCAGGTATTCCTTCAGCCGGGCTGCCTGCGTGCCCTTGCCCGAACCGGGCGCTCCCAACAGTACCAGTCGCATCGATGACTCCGATAACGGAAGACGGGCCGCGGCCGGCGGTAGACTGGGCCTGCTGCCGCCACGACGGCTCCAGCTTACCGCATTGCAGCACATCCCCCGTAGAGATTCCCATACCGACCAATGGCGAACGGAACCCTGCTCTACGCCCAGTCCGGTGGCGTCACCGCCGTGATCAACGCCACCGCCGCCGGGGTGATCTCCGAGGCCCGTGCCCGCAGAATCAAGGTCCTGGCCGCGCGCAACGGCATCCTCGGCGCCCTGCACGAGGACCTGGTGGACACCTCGAAGGAGAGCGCGGCGGCCATCCGCGCCCTGGCCCACACCCCGGGCGGGGCGTTCGGCTCCTGCCGCTACAAGCTCAAGTCGCTGGAACAGGACCGGGCGAAGTACGTGCGCCTGCTGGAGGTCCTGCGCGCCCATGACGTGCGCTGGTTCCTCTACAACGGCGGCAACGACTCGGCCGACACCGCCCTCAAGGTCTCCAGGCTTGCGGAGGAGTTCGGCTACCCGCTGACCTGCATCGGCGTGCCCAAGACCATCGACAACGACCTGGCGGTGACCGACTCCTGCCCGGGCTTCGGCTCGGCGGCCAAGTACACCGCCGTCTCGGTGCGCGAGGCCGCGCTGGACGTGGCCGCCATGGCCAGCACCTCGACGAAGGTCTTCATCTACGAGGCGATGGGCCGCCATGCCGGATGGCTGGCCGCCGCGGCCGGGCTGGCCGGCCGCGGGCCGGACGATGCCCCCCAGCTGATCCTGTTCCCGGAGCGTCCCTACGACGAGGACGACTTCCTGGCGAAGGTCGAGCAGGTGGTCGCCCGGGTCGGCTGGTGCGTGGTGGTGGCCAGCGAGGGCATCCGCACCGCCGACGGCCGCTTCGTCGCCGACGCCGGTGGCGGCCGGGATGCCTTCGGCCACACCCAGCTCGGCGGCGTGGCCTCGTACCTCGCCGGCCGGGTCAAGGACCGGCTCGGCTTCAAGGTGCACTGGACCCTGCCCGACTACCTGCAACGCTCGGCGCGCCACATCGCCTCGAAGACCGATCTGGACCATGCGGTGGCCGTCGGCCGGGCCGCCGTGCGCTTCGCGCTCGAGGGCCGCAACGCCACCATGCCGGTCATCGTCCGCAGCTCCGACCGGCCGTACCGCTGGAAGATCGGCAGCGCGCCGCTGGCGAAAGTCGCCAACCACGAGAAGGTGTTCCCGAAATCGTTCATACGCCGCGACGGCTACGGCATCACCAACAGGGCCCGCGCCTACCTCGAGCCTCTGGTCCGTGGCGAGGCCTACCCGCCCTACGGCCGTGACGGCCTGCCGGCCTACGTCGCGCTGAAGAACGTGCCGGTGAAGAAGAAGCTCCCGGCCTGGGAGCCCTGATCCCCGGCCTGGCCGGCGCCGGGATTCCCTTCCGGCCCGGCCGCGTCAGGCCGGCTGCAGGTTGGCGTAGGCCAGCACCAGCCACTTGCTGCCGGCCTCCTCGAAGTTGACCTGCACGCGCGCGTGCGCGCCGCCGCCCTCCAGGTCGGTCACGACGCCGTGGCCGAACTTCGGGTGCACCACGACCTGGCCGATGCGCAGGCCCGGCGCCTCGTCCAGCGGCGGATGGCCCGGGTCGCGGCGCGGCTGGACGAACGCGGGCCGGGCGACCTGCACCCGCGGCCGCACCTCGTTGAGCAGCCTGGGCGGGATCTCGCGCAGGAAGCGCGAGGGCACGCCGTACATGTCCTGTCCGTGCAGCCGACGCGACTCGGCATAGCTGAGCACCAGCTTCTGCCGCGCACGGGTGATGCCGACGTAGGCCAGGCGGCGTTCCTCCTCCAGCCGCCCGCTCTCCTCGATCGAGCGCGCGTTCGGGAACAGCCCCTCCTCCATCCCGACCAGGAAGACCAGCGGGAACTCCAGGCCCTTGGCGCTGTGCAGGGTCATCAGCTGCACGCCGTCCTCGCCCGCCTGGGCCTGGCCCTCGCCCGCCTCGAGCGCGGCGTAGGACAGGAACGCGACCAGCTCGTCCTTCTCCGCGGCCTCGTCCTCGTCGCCGCGGACGAAGCGCGAGGCCACCGAGACAAGCTCGTCGAGGTTGTCCACGCGCGAATCCGCCGCGCCTTTCGATTCGTTGGCGTAGTGCAGGCGCAGGCCCGAGCGCGCCAGCACGTGGTCGATCTTGTCCTTGAGTGGCAGTTCGGCCACCTCGGCCTCGAGCGCGTCGATCAGCGCGTGGAAACCGGCCAGCGCGTTGCGCGCCCGCGCCTGCAGGGTGCCGCCCTGCTGCAGGCGGCGCGAGGCCTCCCACAGCGACAGGCCGCTGCCGCGCGCGAGCCGGCGCACCTCGTCCATGGTGCGCTCGCCGATGCCGCGCGTCGGGGTGTTGACCGCACGCTCGAAGGCCGCGTCATCGCCCCGGTTCGCCACCAGCCGCAGGTAGGCCAGCGTGTCCTTGACCTCGGCCCGCTCGAAGAAGCGGACGCCGCCGTAGACCCGGTACGGGATCTGCTCGGCCAGCAGCTGCTCCTCGAACACGCGCGACTGTGCGTTGCTGCGGTAGAGCACGGCGCAGTCGCCGTACGAACCGCCGCCCTGCACCCACTGCGCGATGCGGCCGAGCACGAAGCGCGCCTCGTCGATCTCGTTGTAGGCGGCGTACAGGTCGATCGGCTCACCCTCGCCGCTGTCGGTCCACAGCTTCTTGCCCAGCCGTCCCGGGTTGTGCGCGATCACCGCGTTGGCGGCGTCGAGGATGGTGGCGCTGGAACGGTAGTTCTGCTCCAGGCGGATCACCCGGGCGCCCGGGAAGTCGTGCAGGAACTTCTGCACGTTCTCCACCTTCGCGCCGCGCCAGCCGTAGATGGCCTGGTCATCGTCACCGACCACGAACACGCGCCCGGTGTCGCCGGCCAGCAGGCGCACGAAGCCGTACTGCAGGCTGTTGGTATCCTGGAACTCGTCGATCAGCAGCTCGCCGAAGCGGTGGCGGTAGTGCGCCAGCAGGGCCGGCGTGTCGCGCAGCATCTCGTGCGTGCGCAGCAGGATCTCGGCGAAGTCCACCAGGCCGGCGCGGTCGCAACGCTCCTGGTAGAGCGCGTAGCACTTGAGCATCACGTCCGACCATTCGTCGCCACCGGCCTGGATGTGCTGCGGCCGCCGCCCTTCGTCCTTCTGCGCGTTGATCCACCACGCGACCTGCCGCGGCGGGAACCGGGCCTCGTCGAACTCCAGCTGCTGGACCACGCGCTTGACCAGGCGCAGCTGGTCGTCGGCGTCGAGGATCTGGAAGCCCTCGGGCAGCCTCGCGTCCTGCCAGTGCAGGCGCAGCATGCGGTGCGCCAGGCCGTGGAAGGTGCCGATCCACATGCCACGGGTGCCGTGCCGCAGCAGGGCGTCGGCACGGTGGCGCATCTCGCCCGCGGCCTTGTTGGTGAAGGTCACGGCGAGGATGCCGTGCGGCGGCACGCCGTGGACCTCGGTCAGCCAGGCGATGCGGTGGGTGAGCACGCGGGTCTTGCCGCTGCCGGCGCCGGCGAGGACGAGGTAGTGGCCGGGCGGCGCTGACACGGCTTCGCGCTGGGCCGCGTTCAGCCCGTCGAGCAGGTGCGAGACATCCATTGCGGAAGTTTACGCGAGCGCCGTCGCGAAGGCCGCGACGGCGCGACGCCGGTCAGTGCCCGGCGGCCTCCTCGCGCCTGGCGGTGCTGGCGGTCATGACCCGGTCGGTCCAGGCGATGCCGATCGCCGAGAGGATGAACACCACGTGGATGATGGTCTGCCACATCACGCCCTCGGTGGTCAGCGCGTTGCAGCGCGAGGCGCCGACGTTGGAGGCGGCGGTGGCGACCAGTTCGGGCGGGCAGAACGGCAGCCCGTTGAGTGTGCCGGCGGCGATGAAGGTCTTCAGCAGGTGGATCGAGGAGATGCCGATGATCGCCATCGCCAGCTTCACCTTCAGCACCGAGGCATTGACGTGGCTCAGCCACTCCGGCTGGTCCGGGTGGCCCTCCAGGCGCAGGCGCGAGACGAAGGTCTCGTAGCCGCCGACGATCACCATCACCAGCAGGTTGGAGATCATCACCACGTCGATCAGGCCGAGCACGATCAGCATGATCTGCTGCTCGCCCATGGTCGAGACGTCGTGGATCAGGTGCCACAGTTCCTTCAGGAACAGGAACACGTACACGCCCTGGGCCACGATCAACCCCAGGTACAGGGGCAGCTGCAGCCAGCGGGACCAGAAGATCAGCCGGGCCAGCGGGGTCAGGCGGGGCGGTTGCGGGTTCGTCATCGCGGTTCGCTGTCGTGGGGGAGCGCGGAGGTTAACGGCCGCACGGTGGCCTGCCAAGACGCACCCGGTGCCGGCGCGGCCATGCTGCGATGCGGAAGGCAGGCCCCATGAATGCGACCGGATCCGGCCGTTCCCCTGACATCCGTCGGAAATCCGCCGGCCCATGTTGACAGCGTTGTCAACTGCCGTTACAACCCGGTCGGACCCGGGCCTCGGGGCCGGGAATCCGCACACACAAATCAAGTCAACTGCTCCGGGAGGGGAGACATGAGCAGGACATGCCCACGGAGCGCGCTTGCGCGCGCGATCTTCGCCTCGTTGTTCGCCACCACCTCCGTGCTGCCCGCGATGGCGCAGACGGCCGCCAGCCGGGAGGACGCGCCGCCATCGGGCCAGGCTTCCGAAGCAACCACCCTCGACGCCGTCATCGTGACGGTCGAGCGCCGTGAGCAGGACCTGCAGAAATACGCCGGCACCGCCCAGTCGATCTCCGGCGACGACACCCGCGCACTGGGCATCAACAACGAACTGCGCAACATCCAGACCCTGGTTCCCGGCATGAACATGGCGAACCAGGAAGGCAACCTGGAGATCTTCATCCGCGGCGTGGGCTCGGCCAACAACACCGAGCTCGGCGACCCGGGTGCCGCGCCGCACATCAACGGTGCCTACATCCCCCGCCCGCGCGGCCTGGGCGCCATGTTCTTCGACATCGAGCGCGTCGAGATCAACAAGGGCCCGCAGGGCACCCTGCGTGGCCGCAACGCGCTGGCCGGCACGCTGAACATCATCACCAAGCGCCCGGACCTCGACGCGTTCGGCGGATACGCGCAGCTGGAAGCCGGCAACCGCGACCATCGCGCCGGCGAGTTCGCGCTGAACCTGCCCCTCGGCGGCTGGGCGGCACTGCGCGTGGCCGGCTACAAGACCGAGAAAGGCTCGTCGTTCGAGAACGCGGGCGCCGCCCGGCACCTCGACCCCGCCGGCATCCAGGACGAAAAGGGCGGGCGCATCTCGTTCCTGTACAGGCCGGACGACAAGCTCTCGGTGCTGCTGATGGCCGACATGGGCAAGGAAGGCGGCACCGGCTACCCGGGCGCCAACATCATCGGCGCGGTCCGCGCCGGGTTCATGCCCGACGAGCTGGACCTGCGCAAGGTCATCTACCGTGGCGCCCAGGGCAGGCTCGACAGCACCAACTGGGGCGCGCTCGCCAACATCAGCTACGACTTCGGGCCGGTCACGCTGGAATACCACGCCAGCTACCGCGACGTCGATTTCCAGCAGGTCAACGCGCAGAGCGAGGGCATCTGGTGGCCCGGCCGCAACGTCGACCCGGTCTCGCCCGACAACCCGGGCGGCATCGACTACGACAACTATTCCACGCAGTACTGGATGACCCTGTCGAAGTCGAAGATCCACGAACTCCGGCTGGTGTCCGACAACGACGCCAGGTTCCGCTGGACGGCCGGCCTGTTCCACTTCGAGGAGGAACAGCAGGTGGGCTACCTGTCCCTGGTGGACAAGGGGCGCTGGTACTCGGGCACCGAGTTCACGATGCCGGACGTCAAGGGGCGTTCGTCCGCGATCTTCGCCGACGGCACCTTCGACATCAACGACCGCCTGCGCATCAAGGGCGGCCTGCGCTACACCGAGGAATACAAGTCCCGCTACGGCATCGGCGGCAACTGGGCGCTGGGCCTGCCCGGCGTCGGCGGGGACTTCGCCACCCGCCTCGGCACCCCCGGCTTCAAGCCGGCATTCATGCGCCGCCCGAACTTCGACGTGACCGGCATCACCTCGCAGGCGGACCGTGCCAGGTTCCTCCTTGAGGGCATCCTGTCCCACGGCGCCAACGACACCATCCTGGCGCAGATCGGCCCGGTCGCGGACGGCGGCGACTTCGGCTGCATCGACCGCCCCGACATCGGCGGCGACACCATCGACTGCCCCTACCAGAGCTGGGTCCAGGTGAGCGGCATCCCCGGGCAGCAGTTCGGCGAAAGCGAGTTCGACTTCACCGACTGGCGCCTCGGCCTGGAGTACGACCGGAGCGACAACCACCTGCTCTATGCCACGGTCTCCAGTGGCCACAAGGCGGGCGGCTTCAATGACACGTTCGACGTCAACGAGGTCCCCGAGACGTTCAAGCCCGAGTCGATCATCGCCTGGGAAATCGGCAGCAAGTACAGCGGGCGCTGGTTCGGCCGTCCCTCGACCCTCAACGTCAGCGCCTTCTACTACGACTATACCGACCAGGTTTTCCAGGACCTGACGGTCATCGCGGTCAACGAGCTCGGCGAGGCCACCGGCTATTCGCTGGTCAACCGCAACGTCGGCAAGTCGGTGGTGTACGGCGTGGAGGCCGAGAGCGTGCTGCGCTTCGGGAACGGCTTCATGCTCAACCTCAACGCCCTCTGGCTCGACAGCGAGATCAAGGAGGGCGTCGTGGCGGACGTGCGCAGCCAGAACCACGACGCCGGCGGCATCACCTCGATGATCGACCTGTCCGGGAACGAGCTCCCGCTCGCCCCGAAGCTGACGTTAAACGCGAGGCTGCAGCACACCATCGAGCTGGCCCGCGGCACCCTGGACTGGCAGGTCCTCGCCTCCTACCGCTCGGCGTACTACCTGACCCAGTACAACAACCGGGACGTGGTCTTCGTTTCCGACACGGCCGGGACCGTGGACCGCGTCGAGGATGCGGCCACCGCGGGATTCCCGGACCGCCAGAAGGCGGAGACCACCCTCAACGCCGGCATCGGCTTCACCACCCTGGATGGCCACTGGCGCTTCGAGGCCTGGGGCAGCAACCTGCTCGACAAGGACATCTCCCAGAAGGCGCTTGTCGGCTCCGGGATCAACGTCCGCTTCCTCAATGACGCCCGCAGCTACGGCCTGAGGGTCCGCTACCAGTTCTGAGCGCCTTCCCGCCGGACCATCCTGTGGCAAAGTACCAACCCGTCCGGCCGGCCCCGACGTCCGCCCCCCGGGCCCCATGGCCCGGGGGCCTTTCAACATCTGCAGGAAGAAGACATGACACAGCAGACGCGTTGGCCCCAGTTCCTTGTCCTGATCACGGTCTTCTTCTTCTGGGGCTTCGTCGCCGCGAGCAACGACATCCTGATCCCGGTCTTCAAGAAGGCGTTCCAGCTCACCCAGGCCCAGAGCCAGTACGTGTCCGTGGCGTTCTACGTCGCCTATACCGTCGGCTCGGTCATCTACTTCCTCACTTCCAGGGCCATCGGCGCCGACCTGCTCAACCGCATCGGCTACAAGAACGGCATCGCCCTTGGCCTGGTGATCTCGGCCATGGGTTCGCTGCTGTTCTACCCGGCGGCCAACACCGGTTCGTTCGGGCTGATGCTGTCGGGCCTGTTCATCGTCGGCCTCGGCTTCTCGCTCCAGCAGATCGCCGCCAACCCGCTGGCGATCGTGATGGGCAACCCGGCGACCGGCGCGCAGCGGCTGACCATGGCCGGCGGCGTCAACAACCTCGGCACCACGGTCGGCCCGCTGCTGGTCAGCCTGGCGATCTTCGGCAGCGTGACCGCCGGCAACACCGAGGCCAGCATCGAGAGCGTCAAGGTCCCGTACCTGGTGCTGGGCGCGGCGTTCGTGCTGGTGGCGCTGTTCCTGAAGCTCTCCTCGGTGCCCAACCACATCGACCTGGACAGCATCGCCCGGCAGGAGGCCGAGGACGCGGACAAGCTGGTGCACAAGCCGTCCGCGTTCGCCTACCCGCAGCTCGTGCTGGGCATGATCGCGATCTTCGTGTACGTGGGCGTGGAGGTGGCGACGATCGCCAACCTCCCCGCCTACCTCGAGCTGCCGAAGGAGCGGGGCGGGCTCGGCATCGAGACCGCGCTGATCGCGCCGTTCGTGTCGCTGTACTGGGCCAGCCTGATGATCGGCCGCTGGGCGGGCGCCGCCGGCGCTTTCGACGCCAGCCAGCGCACCCGGCGGATGCTGACCGTGCTGCTGCCCTACCTCGCGTTCGGCGTGTTCCTCACGGTGAACGCCATCGCCCGGCACGAGATCTCGCACTTCTTCGTGTACGCATTCGTGATCGTGCTGATGGTCGCGGCCACCTTCGCCAGCCGTGGCAATCCCGCGCGGATGCTGCTGATCTTCGCCCTGTGCGGCATCGCGGCGCTGCTGACCGGCATGTTCACCACCGGCATGACCAGTGTGGTGGCCTTCATCAGCGTGGGCCTGTTCTGCAGCACGATGTGGCCCTGCATCTTCGCGCTCGCGATCACCGGCCTGGGCACCAACACCAACCAGGGCAGCAGCCTGCTGATCATGATGATCATGGGCGGCGGCCTGGTCAGCTACGCGCAGGGCGCGCTGGCGGATGCCATCGGCATCCACTACAGCTTCATCGTCGGGGTGCTGTGCTTCGCCTACCTGGCGTTCTACGCGGCGCGCACGCCCGTGATCCTGCGCAGGCAGGGCATCAACCTCGACCGGCTGACGGCGCAGGGCGGGCACTGAGCCCGCCCCTGTGCATGGCGCGGCGGGCCCGCCGGCCGCGGGCCCGGGCTTCGCGTGGCCCGCGGCTCAGGCCGGCGCCGGGCCGGTCGAGCGCCGCAGCTGCAGCGTGTAGGGCACTTCGACCATGCCGCCCGAGCCGGGCTTGCGGATCGCCTTGAGCAGCTCGAGCGCGGCGAGGCGGCCCATCTCCCGCGTGGGCTGGCGCACCGTGGTCAGCGCCGGATAGATGTGCCGCGCGATCGGGGTGTCGTCGAAACCGCAGACCGACACGTCGCGCGGCACCGACAGGCCGCGCTCGCAGATCGCGCAGATTGCACCGGCGGCCATGTCGTCGTTGGCGGCGAAGATCGCGGTCGGCGGCCTGGCCAGGTCGAGCAACGCGTTCGTCGCGACGTAGCCGGAGTCGTAGGAAAACTCGCCGTCCACCACCAGCGCGGGCTCGTAGCGCAGTCCCGCGCGCGCCAGCCCTTCCCGGTAGCCCTCCAGGCGCCAGCCGCTGGCGCCATGCGCGGGGTGCCCCTTGATGTGGGCGATGCGGGTGTGCCCGAGCGAGGCCAGGTGTCCGACGATCTCGGCCGCGGCGCGCCGTTCGTCGACGATCACGCCGATGCGGCGGTTCTCCTCCTTCGGGGACACGCTGGCATAGGGCACGCCCAGCTCGTCGAGCCGCCGCAGCAGCGCCTGGTCGTCGGTGATCGGCGGGGTCAGCACCACGCCGTCCACCCGCGACTGCACGACCAGCACCTCGACCTTGGCGACGATGTCCTTGGCGTCGTAGACCAGCGGCGCCAGCATCATGTTGTAGTGCTGCGACTGGCAGGCGTCGAGCACGCCGAGCTCCACCTCCATCAGGTAGTTGCTCGACGGGTTGTCGTAGAGCATCGCGACCAGGTACGAGCGCCGGCCTGCGAGCGTGCGCGCGGACGGGTTGGGACGGTACTGCAGCCTGGCGACTGCCTCCTCGACCCGCCTGCGGGTCTCCTCGGAGACGTTGGGTTCATGGTTGAGCACGCGCGAGACGGTCTTCATCGACACGTTCGCGGCTGCGGCCACATCCTCGATCCTGACCCGGTTGCGCTTGACCAAACCGTTGCCCCTCCCCGAAGCGCGGCATTCTGCCAGATGAATGGCGGGCGACGGGCATGGGCCGGGGGGATGACGCCATGCAACAAGCATCACCGCCGCTCCCAGGCTATCCTGCGCTTCTTGACAACGCTGTCAACCCTTGGCGGACTTTACCGCCGTGACCATCGCCACTCGCCACGAAACCGGCAAACCGTCCACGGAGTCCACCCATGACCCTGCGTGATTCCCTTCCCCTCCGCATCGCCGCGCTGGCGCTCGCCCTGCCGCTCGCGCTCGCGGGCTGCGCGCGCGAACCATCCGGCCGGGAAGCGGCCACGGATCCCGGCACCGTCGTTCCCGCGCACTGGCCGCAGGTGGAATGGCCGTTCCCGCCGGACCCGGAGCTGGAGCGCAAGGTCGACGAACTGCTCGCCTCGATGACCGTCGAGGAGAAAGTCGGCCAGATCATCCAGGCCGACATCGGCAGCGTCACCCCGGAGGACGTGCGCAAATACCGCCTGGGCTCGATCCTCGCCGGCGGCGGCTCCGACCCGGGCGGCCGCTACAACGCGAAGCCGGAGGAGTGGCTTGCGCTGGCCGACGCGTTCTGGGAGGCCTCGATGGACACCAGCGGCGGCGGCAAGGCGATCCCCATCATCTGGGGCATCGACGCCATGCACGGCCACAGCAACATCGTCGGCGCCACCCTGTTCCCGCACAACATCGGGCTCGGTGCGACGCGCAATCCCGACCTGCTGCGCGAGATCGCGCGCATCACCGCGATCGAGATCCGCACCACCGGCATGGAGTGGACCTTCGCTCCCACCGTCACCGTGCCGCAGGACGACCGCTGGGGCCGCACCTACGAAGGCTACTCGGAGGACCCGGAGCTGGTCACCGGGTACGCGGGCGTGTTCGTCGAGGGCCTGCAGGGCAGGCCCGGCACGCCGGAGTTCCTCGACGACCACCACGTGCTGGCCACGGTCAAGCACTTCCTCGGCGACGGCGGCACCACCGACGGCAAGGACCAGGGCAACACCGAGGTCACCGAGGCGCAGCTGCGCGACATCCACGGCGCGGGCTACATGACCGGGATCGCCGCCGGCGCGCAGACGGTCATGGCCTCGTACAACAGCTTCCACGGGCAGAAGCTGCATGGCCACCGCCCCCTGCTCACCGACGTGCTCAAGGGGCGGATGAACTTCGGCGGCTTCATCGTCGGCGACTGGAACGGCCATGGCCAGGTCCCGGGCTGCACCAACACCGACTGCCCGGTCACCTTCAACGCCGGCCTGGACATGGCGATGGCGCCCGACAGCTGGAAGGGGCTGTACGAGTCCACGCTGGCGCACGTGAAGGCCGGCACCATCCCGATGGAACGGCTCGACGACGCCGTGCGCAGGATCCTCACGGTGAAGTTCCGCATGGGCCTGTTCGAAAAGCCCAGGCCCTCGGAGCGCGCGCTCGGTGGCCGGTTCGAACTGCTCGGCGCGCCCGAGCACCGCAAAGTCGCGCGCCAGGCGGTGCGCGAGTCTCTGGTGCTGCTGAAGAACGCGAACGGCATCCTGCCCCTGCATCCGAAGCAGCGGATCCTGGTCGCGGGCGACGGCGCCGACGACGTCGGCAAGCAGTCCGGCGGCTGGACGTTGACCTGGCAGGGCGACGGCACCACCCGCGCCGACTTCCCCAACGCCGATTCGATCTGGGAGGGACTGAAGGCCCAGATCGAGGCCGCCGGCGGCCAGGCCGAACTCGCCATCGACGGCCGCTACACGCGCAAGCCTGACGTGGCCATCGTGGTGTTCGGCGAGGATCCCTATGCCGAGTTCCAGGGCGACCTGCCGAACCTGTTGTTCAAGGGCGGAAAGTCCGGCGACCTGGAACTGATCCGCAGGCTCAAGGCCGACGGCATCCCGGTGGTGTCGGTGTTCCTCAGCGGCCGCCCGCTGTGGGTCAACCGCGAGATCAACGCCTCCGACGCCTTCGTCGCCGCGTGGCTGCCGGGATCGGAGGGTGGCGGCATCGCCGACGTGCTGTTGCGCGGGCCGGACGGCGGCATCCAGTACGACTTCAAGGGCAGGCTCGGCTTCTCCTGGCCGAAGCGCGCCGACCAGTACGCCAACAACGTCGGCCAGCCGGACTACGACCCGCTGTTCCCGTACGGCTACGGCCTGACCTACGCCGACGACGGCAACCTGCCGGAGCTGTCCGAGGCCCCGGGCATCGACCCCGATTCCTCGCGCACCAACACCTGGTTCGAGCACGGCGTCGCCACCACCGGCCTTACCCTGCGCCTGGTCGGCGCCGACGACGTGGCGATGGACGTGATCCACCCGATGGCCCGGACCGGGGACGGTTCGCTGGAGATGGCCGCGATCAACCACGAGCGCCAGGAAGGCGCGCGCGTGTTCGCGTTCTTTGCCCCCGCCACCGTGCAGCTGCGCGCCAACGCGCCGCTCGACCTGGGCCGCGAGACCAACGGCGACGTGTTCGTGGTCGCCGAGCTGCGCGTGGACGCGCTGCCCGACGATGGCCAGGCCTTCCTCGCCGCCGGCTGCGGCGAAGGCTGCGGCGGCGAGGTCGCCATCGGCGAGGCGCTGGCCAGGCTGCCGAAGGGCGAATGGACCCGGCTCGGCGTGCAACTGAAGTGCCTGCGCGCGGCCGGCGCCGACACCAGCCGGCTCGACGTGCCGTTCGCGCTGCGCGCGGGCGCCGGCGCGAAGATCGCCCTCACCCGGGTCGCCGCGGGCACCACGTTCGACCACAGGGCCGAATGCCCGACGCAGTGACCCCTGCGAACCACGGCCGGCCCATGCCGGCCGTGGCTTTTCCCGGGGCCGGCTCAGTCCGGCTTCGCCCAGCGGAAGGTCGCGATGCTGCGCGCCGGCAGCGTCGCGGAGAACGTCCTGCCACCCTCGCGCACGGTGATTTCGCGCGGGGTGTCACCGGAATTGGCGACCAGCAGCACGCGGGAGTCGTCGTCGGCGTTCTCGAAGGCGACGTTGTCGATCCCGCCATCCGTTTCCGTCGAGGCAATCCGCCAGGCATCACGGCGGACGAAGCGGCTGGCGTGCGCCAACGCGTAGTAGTCGTCGGTGCGCGTGACCCCGCCGGTGCGCGAGTCGATGGTGACCACGCCGCGGCAGGTGCCGCAACCGCCCGCGTGCGGGCCGTTGTCCTGGTCGAGCGCGAGGTTCCAGAACAGCACGCCGCGCGCCCAGTGGCGGGTGGCGCCGATGACGAGCCTGCGGAACTGCAGGGTGAGCCCGCCGCTGATGACCGGCTCCCAGTCGCCGCCGGAACACTCGGTCATGTACACGTCCTTGTCCGGATGCGCCCCGCGCACCAGCGACTGCGCCGACACGTCGCCGCCATAGCAGTGCCAGGCGACCGCGGAGACGTGCCGCGACGCGGCCGGGTCGGCCAGCACCGCCAGCGGCTCCTCCGGCTTGTCCCAGTTGTGGTCCCAGTCGAAGATCTGCAGGTCCGGCATGCGTTCGTCGCGCAGGGGCCCCAGGTGGTCGCCGATGAAGCGCGCGCGCGCCAGGGCGTTGAGCCGCATGCCCGGATAGTCGGAAGGCTCGTAGTCCGGTTCGTTCTGCACCGTGAGCGCGAACACCGGGATGCCGGCCCGCCGATAGGCCTCCACGTACGCAAGCAGGTAGCGGGCGAAGGCGTCGTAGTACTCCGGCAGCAGCGTCCCCTGCACCAGGCTGCCGCTGTCCTTCATCCACGCCGGCGCGCTCCATGGCGAGGCCATGATCTTCAGCCCCGGGTTGATCTCCAGCGCCTGCCGCACGACCGGCACCACGTCATCCAGGTTCGGCGCGATGTCGAAGTGGCGCAATTCCGGGTCCGGGCTGCCGTCCGGCGTGTCGGCGAGCGAATAGTGGCGCCGGGAGAAATCGGACGCGCCGATGGTCAAGCGGGTGAAGTCGAAGCCGAGCCCGCCGTCATCGCGTCCGAACAGCTCGCGCAGCAACGCATCGCGTTGCGCCCCGTCCATGCGGTGGCGGATCAGCCAGGCCGAGGCGTCGGTGATCGACGCGCCGAAGCCGACCATGCGCTGGTGGCGCACGCCGGGATCCACCACGATGTCGGCCTCGCCCCCATGGGCGTAGCGCATCGGCAGCGTGGACGGCGCCAGCTCCAGCCTGCGGTCGGCGGTGGTGATCCACGCCTCCACCGTGCCTGCCGCCTCCATGGCAGGGCGCGCGGGCTGCACCGCGCACGACGGCAGCAGGGCCACCGCGGCGGCGAGCAGGGCGTGCAGCGCCCACAGGACCACGCAACGCCCATGTCGCAACGCAACAGAACGGAAATGTTCCCGCCGGCCGGAGACGGGACGGGACGGGATATCGGGCCTGGACAAGGTCTGCCTCCGCTGCTGGTCTCATTGACAAGTGGGGTGGCGCAAGGTTACGACAACGCTGTCACCGGTGCGCCAGGGCCGGTCCGATCCCGCTTCCTGCCTGGCCGGACATTTCCCCATGAACATCCCGCTTTCCAGACACCGCCTCGCCCTCGCCTGCTGTGCCGCGCTGTTCGCCCCGTTCGCGGCCCAGGCCCAGGATGCTTCCACGACGCAGGACGCGCAGACGCTGGACACGGTCGTCGTCACCGGCATCCGCGGCAGCATCGCCACCTCCGTCGAGACCAAGAACGAAGCCACGTCGATCGTGGAGGCGATCAGCGCCGAGGACCTCGGCAAGCTTCCCGACATCAGCATCGCCGACGCGATCTCGCGCCTGCCCGGCCTGACCGCGCAGCGCCTCGACGGTCGCGGCCAGGTCATCCACATCCGCGGTTTCTCCGAACAGTTCGCCGGCACCCTGCTCAACGGCCGCGAGCAGGTCACCACCGGTGACAACCGCGGCGTCGAGCTCGACCAGTACCCGGCCGAGCTGCTCAGCGGCGTGACCGTGTACAAGACCCCGGATGCCTCGCTGGTCGGCCAGGGCATCTCCGGCACGATCGACATGCAGACCATCCGCCCGCTGTCGTACGGCCAGCGCCGCACCGTGCTTTCGGCCCAGGGCGAATACAACTCGCTCGGCAGGCTGACCGAGGGCGGCAACGACAAGGGCTACCGCGTCTCGGCCTCGTACGTGGACCAGTTCGCCAACGACACCTTCGGCCTGGCCATCGGCGTGGCACGCATGGACGCCCCGTTCCAGGAAAAGCACTACAAGTCGTGGTGGTGGGCCGACACCGCCGCCTGGGGCTCGCCGCAGCCGGGGGTCCCCGGGGGCGCGATCGCGCTGCAGGGCGCCGAGGGCTGGGTGAAGTCCCGCGACGCGGTCCGCGACGGCGCGGTGGCGGTGCTGGAATTCAAGCCGAACGACACCTGGCACAGCGTGCTCGACCTGTACGCCTCGCGCTTCGACCAGGAGGAACTGATGCGCGGCGCGATGTGGACCAACGACCCGTGGTGGAACGGTGGCGTGGTCTCGTACTCGAACGCGCAGACCACCAGCTTCAACGGCTATCCGGTGGTCACCGGCGGCACCCTGCACGGCATCGAGCCGGTGGTGCGCAACGACAGCAACCTGCGCGAGACGCGGCTGTTCTCCGCCGGCTGGAACAACGCGTTCCGGATCGGGGACCTGTGGACGCTGTCCACCGACATCAGCTATTCGCGCGCCAGGGTCGAGGATTCGAAGTTCGAGACCTACGCCGGCATGACCGGCGGGCTCGACGTGGACTTCAACGTGCCGCTGTCGCACGGCTACGGCTACTACGATCTTCCGGACCTGTCCGACCCGGGCGCGGTGTACCTGCGCGACGCCCAGGGCTGGGGCCATGACGGCCGGCTCGAGGACACCCACCAGAAGGACACGCTGCGCGCGTTCCGCGTTGCGGTGAACCGCGAGGTCCCGTCCTCCGACTTCCTGCGCAGCTGGGACCTCGGCTTCCACTACGGCAAGCGCACCAAGGACAAGAGTGCCGAGGTCTACTTCACCGACCTGCCCGGCCGCACGCCGACGCTGGTGGACGGTTCCCTGCTCCTCGGGCCGACCTCCCTGCGCTTCGCCGGCATGGGCGACGTGCTCAGCTTCGACCCGCGCCGGCTGCTGTCCACCTACTACGACGTCTACCTGAGCGAGTCGAACGACGACCTGCAGAAGGACGCCCGCGTCGTCGAGGAGCTGCGCACGTTCTACTTCAAGGCCAACCTCGACATCGACGTCAGCGACAACGTCCGCCTGCGCGGCAACGCCGGCGTGCAGTACGTGCGCACGGACCAGACCTCGGCCGGCGTGGTGATCAGTGGTTCCGAGCTGGCCCCGGGCACCCAGGGCGCGTCCTACGGCGACATCCTGCCGAGCCTGAACCTGGTCGCCGACTTCGGCAACGGCTGGAACCTGCGCTTCGGCGCCGCCCGCGAGCTGATGCGCCCGCGCATCAACGACATGATCGCCCGCGCCAACGTCTGGGTGGACCAGATGACCGGCCAATGGCGTGGCAACGGCGGCAACCCGAAGCTCGAGCCGTACCGCGCCAACGCCTACGACATCTCGGTCGAGAAGTACTTCGGAAACGCCAGCTACGTCGCCCTGGCGGTGTTCTACAAGGACATGGACACCTACATCTACACCCAGGACATCCCCTGGGACTTCTCGGGCTACGACTACGAGGGCGACGTCCCGCCGGTGTCCAACTGGGGCGTGTTCTCGGCGCCGGCCAACGGCAGCGGCGGCTACATGCGCGGCGTCGAGTTCGCCACCGCGCTGGGCGGCGAGCTGATCCACGACGCGCTCGACGGCTTCGGCCTGCTGCTCAACGCCTCGTACACCGAGTCCTCGATGGATCCGGGTGGCGGTTCGCGCGACACCTTCCCGGGCCTGTCGAAGATCGTGGCCAACGCCACGCTGTACTACGAGAAGCACGGCTTCTCGGCGCGGGTCAGCCAGCGCTTCCGCGACCCGTACCGCGGCGAGTACGGCTCGATCTTCGGTCAGCGCACCTACCGCTACACCTCGCACGAGCGGGTGCTCGACCTGCAGGTCGGCTACGATTTCCCGGAGAGCAGCGCCCTGTCGGGGCTGTCACTGCTGCTCCAGGTCAACAACCTGAACAACGAGCCGTTCCGCACCGTGGTCAGCGACTCCAACGGCTACGGCCTGTTCTTCCCGGAGGAGTACACGGAGTACGGCCGGCAGTACCTGCTCGGCGTGCGCTACTCGTTCTGACCCGGCGCCCGGCGCCGGTGCAACACAGCGGGCCGTCCCTGCGACGGCCCGTTGCCATTCCGGCTCCTACAATCGGCGCCAGTCCCCACGGAATGGAACTTTCCCATGATCGATCTCTACTACTGGCCCACGCCCAACGGCCACAAGGTCACGATGCTGCTCGAGGAGCTGGCCGATGCCGGCGCCAGGCTCGAGTACACGATCAAACCGGTCAACATCGGCAAGGGCGACCAGTTCCAGCCGGAATTCCTCGCCATCTCCCCCAACAACAAGATGCCGGCGATCGTGGACCATGCCCCGGCCGACGGCGGCGCGCCGGTCAGCGTGTTCGAATCCGGCGCGATCCTGCTGTACCTGGCGGAAAAGACCGGGCGCTTCCTCGGCAGCGGCCCGCGCGACCGCATCGCGGTCACCGAATGGCTGATGTGGCAGATGGCCGGGCTGGGCCCGATGACCGGCCAGTACGGCCACTTCCACGTGTACGCGCCCGAACAGATCCCCTATGCCATGGACCGCTACCGGCGCGAGGCGCTGCGGCTGCTGGGCGTGCTCGACCGCCGTCTGGAAGGCCGCGCCTTCATCCTCGGCGACGACTACACCATCGCCGACATGGCCGCCTACCCGTGGATCAACCCCTACGACAAGGCGCCGCTGGACCTCGAGCCGTTCCCGAACCTGCGCCGCTGGCACGCGGCCATCGCCGCCCACCCGGCCACCCGGCGCGCCTACGCGCTGACCCGGCAGGTGAACCCGGACGCGGGCAGGCCGCTCAGCGACGAGGAGAAGAAATTGCTGTTCGGGCAGGGCCCGAAGTAAGCCGGGCAGGCATGGCCACGTGCCGCGGCGGCACGCCGCGGCGCGCGCCTACAATTGGGTGCAAACCGGACCGGACATCCCCATGCGCCTGACCGCCCTGCTTGCCATGACCCTGATCGCCGCCACGGCGAATGCCGCCACGCCTCCGGCCGCCACGGCGGGGAAGCTCACCCTCGAAGCCATCACCGGCGACGCCCCGCTGTCGGGACCGACGCTGATGCGCCCGCAGATCGCGCCCGACGGCTCACGCGTGACCTTCCTGCGCGGCAAGGACAGCAACCGCAACCAGCTCGACCTGTGGGAGTACGACGTCGCCAGCGGGGAAACCCGGATGCTGGTGGACTCCCGCGACCTGCTGCCAGGCGGGGAGACGCTCAGCGACGAGGAGAAGGCCCGGCGCGAGCGCCAGCGCATCGCCGGCCTGGCGGGCATCGTCGACTACCAGTGGGCACCCGACTCGCGCCGGCTGCTGTTCCCGCTCGGCGGCGAGCTCTACCTGTACGACCTGTCGAAGTCCGGCCGCGACGCGGTGCGCAGGCTCACCAGCGGCGGCGGCTTCGCCACCGACCCGAAGATCTCGCCGAAGGGCGGCTACGTCAGCTTCATCCGCGGCCGCGAGCTGTGGGTGATCGACCTGGACAGCGGGAAGGAGATCCGCCTGACCCATGACGCCAGCGACACCGTCGCCAACGGCGTGGCCGAATTCGTGGCCGACGAGGAGATGGACCGCCACACCGGCTACTGGTGGGCCCCGGACGACTCGGCGATCGCGTTCATCCGGATCGACGAATCGCCGGTGCCGCTGGTGAAGCGCTACGAGGTGTACGCCGACCGCACCGAGGTGGTCGAGCAGCGCTACCCGGCCGCCGGCCAGGCGAACGTGCTGGTGCAGCTCGGCGTGATCGCGCCGAAGGCGGGCGCGAAGCCGCGCTGGATCGACCTCGGCCCGGACACCGACATCTACCTCGCCCGCGTGGACTGGCGCGACCCGCGGCGCCTCACCTTCCAGCGCCAGACCCGCGACCAGAAGCGACTCGACCTGGTCGAGACCGACCTGGCGACCGGGAAGCAGCGCACGCTCGTCACCGAGGCCTCGGACACCTGGGTGCCGCTGCACAACAGCCTCAGGTTCCTGAAGGACGGGCGCTTCCTCTGGCAGTCCGAACGCGACGGCTACGCGCACCTGTACGTCGCCTCGGAGGACGGCGGCAGCCTCGTGCAGCTGACCCGCGGCGAGTGGCCGGTGGATGCGCTGCTGGCGGTGGACGAGGACCGCGGCCTGGTCTACTTCAGCGCCGGGCGCGAATCGCCGATCCGGCGCGACATCTACGCGGTGCCGATCGACGGCGGCGGGATCGTGCGGCTGTCGAAGACGGACGGCATGCACAACGCCACCTTCGCGCGCAACGCCAGCGTGTACGTGGACGTCTGGTCGAACACGGCCACGCCTCCGCAGACCGAGCTGTACCGCGCGGACGGCACGAAGCTGGCCACGCTGGTGCCGAACGACCTCGACGACCCGTCGCACCCCTACGCACCCTACCGTGCCGCGCACCTGCCGACCGGGTTCGGCACGCTGACCGCGGCCGACGGGAAGACCGTGCTGCACTACAGCCTGATCCGGCCGGCCGGGTTCGACCCGTCACGCAGGTACCCGGTCATCGTGTACGTCTACGGCGGCCCGGCGTCGCAGACCGTCACCGACAGCTGGCCCGGCCGCGGCGACCAGTTCTTCAACCAGTACCTGGCGCAGCAGGGCTACGTGGTGTTCTCGCTCGACAACCGCGGCACCCCGCGGCGCGGGCGTGACTTCGGCGGCGCGCTCTACGGCCGCCAGGGCACGGTCGAGGTCGACGACCAGCGCAAGGGCGTGGAATGGCTGCGCGCGCAGCCATGGGTGGACGGCTCGCGCATCGGCGTGCACGGCTGGTCCAACGGCGGCTACATGACCCTGATGCTGCTTTCGCGCGCGCCGGATGACTATGCCTGCGGCGTCGCCGGCGCCCCGGTCACCGACTGGGCGCTGTACGACACCCACTACACCGAGCGCTACATGGGCCTGCCGGACGCCAACCCGGAAGGCTACGCCGCGGCACGCGTGCTCTCGCACTCGGCCAACATCCGCCCCGGCGCGTTGCTGCTGATCCACGGAATGGCCGACGACAACGTGCTGTTCACCCACTCCACCACGCTGATGGCCGACCTGCAGGCGCGCGGCACGCCGTTCGAACTGATGGCCTACCCCGGTGCCAAGCACGGCCTGCGCGGGATGGACGCGCTGCACCGCTACCGGCTCGCCGAGGCGTTCTTCGCGCGCTGCATGCAGCCCTGAGGGCCCGAAACGCGGACGGCGGCCATGGGCCGCCGTCCATCACGCGACACCGCGCCTTTCATTCAGTCCCCGGCGGGACGTGTCATGTCCGATGGCGGCAGGTTTGGCACATGGATCGCGATCCCGCTGGCGTACTTCTGCCGCGGCGAGATGTCCACGCCCACGCCAAGACCGGTGTGGGTGTGGCCGCCGAACCGGCCCAGGCCGCCGCCGACGCTGACGCCGCCGCCACCATGGCCGTCGGCCGTGCCCTGGAACAGCACGCCGTTGGCGCCGAGCGCGGCCGCCTGCTTCCGCAGCTTCTCCAGCACCGCGTTGGTCTTGTTCTGCTCGCCGTAGGTGAACGGGCCGCTGCCCGCCTCCAGCCGCGCGATCTCCTCGTAGCCACCCGGCGGCGGCGAGTAGTAGATGCGCACCTGCGCCGGGTCGATCGGCGGGCGCGGACTGCCGGTCAGGACATGGGAAGTGGAGCAGGCGGCGAGCCAGAACACGGCTGCCGCGACGGCAAGGTGACGGGCGGATGCGATGCGGCCCATGGCGTAGCCCTCCCTGTTGGCACGCCCATGATCCACCGCGCTGCATGAACGATGCGCGACCCGGGACCGGACCCGCGATCCGCCGCTGCGGGTATCATGCACGGCCCCCATGGAATCCCAAGCCGCCACGGCCGCCACCACCGCCCCGCCCTCGCTGCGCGTCGATTACGCCGCGGCGGACGACCCGGCGCGCCTGCTCGCGGGCGAAGGCGTGCTGGCCGTGTTCGGCTTCGGCGACGCGGCCGCGTCCCTGGACGACCCGCGCTACCTGCGGGTGCCGCTGCAGCCGCTCGGCCCCCACCGCTACGAGGTCTGGACCTGCCGCGGCCCGGTCGAGTCCGGGCGCGACGGCAACGTGGCCTGGGCACTTTGCGACGGCCTGCTGTTCGGCGCCATCGAGGTCGACGAGCCGGCGCTGCCCGGCGGCGACACCGACATCGCCGCCGCCGCGCGCGAGGCCTATGCGTGCCTGTCCGGCTTCCTCGCGCGCAGCGGGCACCCGCACCTGCTGCGCACCTGGAACTACTTCGACGCCATCACCCGGGGCGAGGGCGACGACGAACGCTACCGCCGCTTCTGCGTCGGCCGGGTGCAGGGACTGGGCCGGGTCGAGGGCGGCGCCATGCCCGCCGCCACCGCCATCGGCACCCCGGCCGGCCCGCGCCGGCTGCAGGTGTACTGGCTGGCCTCGCGCCTGCCCGGCACCCCGGTGGGCAACCCGCGCCAGCTCGACCCCTGGCGCTACCCGCGCCAGTACGGCCCGCAGCCACCCAGCTTCGCGCGCGCCATGCTGCCGCCGGCCGGGGCCGACATGCCACTGCTGCTGTCGGGCACCGCGGCCATCGTCGGCCACGCCTCGCGCCACGCCGGCGACCCGCTGGCCCAGCTGGACGAACTGCTGGCCAACCTCGACAGCCTGCTGGCGCGGGCGCGGGCGCTGCGGCCATCGCTGCCGGAGCGCTTCGGCCCGGGCGCGCGGCTGAAGGTGTACGTGCGCGACCGCGCCGACCTGCCGGGCCTGGCCGCCGCGCTCGACGCGCGCCTGGGCGACCTGCCGCGCCTGCTGCTGCACGGCGAGGTCTGCCGCCGCGAGCTGGCGGTGGAGATCGACGGCACCCACGCCTGAGCGGCATCCGGCACCGCGCCGGGCGGGTCCTGCCGGCCCTTCCCTCCCCCGCAAGCGGGGGAAGATGGCTTTCCCGGCCGCAGGTTGCGGTCACATCCGTCCCGCTGGCACGCTCCCGTCCGTATCCATTCCTTGTCCGGGGAGTCGCACGACCATGGGAGTGATCAGTCTGATCTGGGGCATCGTCGCGCTGGTCTGGATGATCCTGGCCCTGCTGCCCGTGGTGGGCATCACCAACTGGCTGCTGGTCCCGTTCGCGGCCGTCGGCGTCATCCTGGCCGCGATCGGCATCCTGTTCACGCGGCGGGGGAAGCGCGGCCGGGCCAAGGCCGGCCTCCTGCTCAACGCCCTGGTGATCATCGTGGCGATCTGGCGCCTGGGCCTGGGCGGCGGCCTGATCTAGCCGCACGCGCCCGGGCGGCCACCGGCGCGGAGGCGTAGAATTGCGCCATGGCCTACCCCGACACCCGCATGCGGCGGATGCGCCGCGACGACTTCTCGCGCCGCCTGATGCGCGAGACCGTGCTCACCGCCGATGACCTGATCTACCCGGTCTTCGTGCACGAACCGGACGGCCGCGCGCCGGTGCCCTCGATGCCCGGCGTTGAGCGGCTGTCCATCGACGAACTGCTGCGGGTGGCCGAAACCGCCTGCGAGCTGCGCATCCCGGCGCTGGCGCTGTTCCCGGTGACCGCCCCGGAGGCCAAGACCGCCGACGCCGCGGCGGCCTGGGACGACGACGGCCTGGTCCAGCGCGCGGTGCGCGCGCTCAAGGCGCGCTTCCCGGAACTGGGCGTGATCACCGACGTCGCGCTCGACCCGTACACCAGCCACGGCCAGGACGGCCTCGTCGACGAGGCCGGCTACGTGATGAACGACGCCACGGTCGAGGCGCTGGTGAAGCAGGCGCTGTCGCACGCCCGCGCCGGTGCCGACGTGGTCGCGCCCAGCGACATGATGGACGGCCGCATCGGCGCGATCCGCGTGGCGCTGGAGGAGGCCGGGTTCATCCACACCCGCATCCTCGCCTACTCGGCCAAGTACGCCAGCGCCTTCTACGGCCCGTTCCGCGACGCGGTGGGTTCGGCCTCGGCCCTGGGCAAGGCCGACAAGAAGACCTACCAGATGGACCCGGCCAACAGCGACGAGGCTCTGCGCGAGGTCGAGCTCGACCTGGAGGAAGGCGCGGACATGGTGATGGTCAAGCCGGGCCTGCCCTACCTCGACATCGTGCGCCGGGTGAAGGAGACTTTCGGCGTGCCGACGTTCGCCTACCAGGTCAGCGGCGAGTACGCGATGCTCAAGGCCGCCGCGAAGAACGGCTGGCTCGACGAGCGCGCCTGCGCGCTGGAGGCGCTGCTCTCGATCCGCCGCGCCGGCGCCGACGGCATCCTCACCTACTTCGCGCTCGACGTGGCGCGCTGGCTCAGGGAATCGGGCTAGGAAACGGAAAGGAACCGGCATGAAACGCTACGCGGTGTTTGGCCATCCCGTCGCCCATTCGCTCTCGCCACGGATCCACGCCGCCTTTGCCCGCCAGTGCGGCATCGGGCTGCGCTACGACCGCATCGACGCCACGCCGGAAGAATTCCACGGCAGGCTCCAGGCCTTCGCCGACGATGGCGGCCTGGGCGCCAACGTGACCCTGCCGCTGAAACGGCTGGCGTTCGCCCTGTGCGCCACGCTCACCGAGCGCGCGCGGCGCGCGGGCGCGGTGAACACGCTGGCGCGCACCGCCGGCGGCTGGCACGGCGACAACACCGACGGCGAGGGCCTGGTGCGCGACCTCACCGGCCGCCACGGCCTCGACCTGCGCGGGCGCCGCACGCTGATGCTCGGCGCCGGCGGCGCGGCGCGCGGGGTCGCGCCCGCCCTGCTCGACGCCGGCATCGGCGAGGTGTACGTCGTCAACCGCACCCCGCAGCGCGCCGACGCGCTGGCCGATGCGCTCGGCGAACCGGGGCGCGTGCACGTGCGCTACCTGGACGACCTGCCGGCGCTCGGGGAGTTCGACCTGGTCGTCAACGCGACCTCCGCCGCGCGCGGGGGAGGGATGCCGCCGCTGCCGATCTCGCTGGTCGGCATGCGCACCGTGGCGGTGGACCTGAACTATGGCGACGCCTCGGTCCCGTTCCTGGCCTGGGCGCGTGCCAACGGCGCCCGCCACGTGATCGACGGCCTCGGCATGCTGGTCGAGCAGGCCGCCGAAAGCTTCGCGCTGTGGCACGGCGTGCGCCCGCTGACCGACGAGGTGTACGCGGAGCTGCGCGCGCGCGACGTCGCGCTGGTCGCGGGGGACTGAGCCGTGCGCTGCCGCGAAGGCTGCGGCGCCTGCTGCATCGCCCCCTCGATCAACACGCCCATCCCCGGCATGCCGCACGGCAAGCCCGCGGGCATACCCTGCGTGCACCTGGACGATGCGATGCGCTGCCGCCTGTTCGGCAGGCCGGAGCGGCCCGCCTTCTGCTCCTCGCTGCAGCCCTCGCCGGACATGTGCGGCGGCCGCCGCGAGGAGGCGCTGGCGCTGCTGGCGGCGATGGAGGCGGCGACCGCCCCGTAGCCTTGCACGGTGCACCGCACCGTGGTCCGGCACCGCGGGTGCCGCCCGGGTACGCGGGGCGCGGGCGGAGCACAAGCCAACGGGCGGAATCAGGCAGCAATCCCTGCATCCCCATGGCTTTACCCCGGCCACGCACGGCGCCATATTCGCCGCGCGCAAAGCCCGGGCACGCCGGACAATCCATCGCCTGTTCCCACGATGACGCAAACCCGAGACGACACCATCGCGTTCGGCATTCCGAAGCTGCCGGCGCGCCATGGCGCGGTCGTCATGCCGCTGCTGCTGTCGATCCTGATGACCGCGGTCGTGTCGCTGATCACCACGCTCAAGACCATCGGCCTGTCACCGGACGTGCTGCAGCGCTGGCTGCCGGCCTGGGGCATGTCCTGGCTGATCGCGTTCCCGGTCCTGCTGCTGGTGCTGTCCCTGGTGCGCAGGGCCACGGCCCGGCTCGTGCGCGCCGCCTGACCGCAGGCACGCCCGCTCAGCCCCCGGCGAGGTATTCGTCCTTCAGGCGCACGTAGTGCGCGGCACTGTAGTACAGGCCCTCGATCTGCGCCGCGGTCAGCCTGCGCACGAACTTCGCCGGGTTGCCGATCCACAGCTCGCCGTCGCCGACCACCTTGCCCGGCGGCACCACCGCGCCGGCACCGACCATCGCGTTGCGGCCGATGCGCGCGCCGTCGAGCACGATCGCGCCCATGCCGATCAGCGCCGCGTCGCCGATGGTGCAGGCGTGGATGATCGCCTTGTGGCCGATGGTCACGTCCTCGCCGATCACCGTGGCGAAGCCGCCCAGCCTGGAGTGCGGCCCGTCGTGGCTGACGTGGATGACGGTGCCGTCCTGGATGTTGGTGCGCGCGCCGATCCGGATGAAGTTGACGTCGCCACGGATGACCGTGTACGGCCAGACCGAGACGTCGTCGCCCAGCACCACGTCGCCGATCACCTGCGCGGCGGGATCGATGTACACGCGCTGCCCCAGCTCCGGCAGCCGGCCGCGGTAGGGGCGCAATCCCGGCGGGGTTCCTGTGGTCATGCCGGCATTGTAGTGCCAACCCGCGCCCGCGCGCGTCTACACTGCGGCGCATGGACACCCTGCCCGACACGCCGGCCGCCGAGCTGCGGCCCACGCTGGACCGCCTGCGCGCCGCCTGGCAGGCGCGGCGTCCGGACCGTGCCCAGCGCCGCGACGACCTGCGCCGCCTGCGCGATGCCCTGCGACGGCGCCTGCACGAAATGGCCGACGCCGTCGCCGCCGACTTCGGCCACCGCTCGCGGCACGAGACCCTGCTGGCCGACGGCATGACCGTGCTGGCCGCGATCGACCACCTGCGCTCGCACCTGCGCCGCTGGATGAAGCCGCAACGGGTCGGCAGCGGCTGGCGCTTCTGGCCTGCGCGGGCGGAGATCCGCCGCGAGCCGCTCGGCGTGGTCGGCGTGATCTCGCCGTGGAACTACCCGGTCAACCTCGCGCTGGTGCCGTTGGCCACCGCCATCGCCGCCGGCAACCACGTCTACCTCAAGCCATCGGAATACACCCCGCGCACCGCCGCGTTCCTGCGCTCGCTGCTGGCCGAAGTGTTCCCTGGCGACCGGGTCGCGGTCGCCACCGGCGGCCCCGACCTCGCCGCCGCGTTCGCCGCGCTGCCCTTCGACCACCTCGTGTTCACCGGCTCCACCGCGGTCGGCCGCAGGGTGATGGCCGCCGCCGCGGCCAACCTGGTGCCGGTGACGCTGGAGCTGGGCGGCAAGTCGCCGGCGATCCTGTGCCCGGACTACCCGGTGGCGCACGCGGCGTCGCGGCTGGCGACCGGCAAGTGGTTCAACGCCGGCCAGACCTGCATCGCCCCGGACTACGTGCTGGTGGTCGGCGACGCGGCGCGGCGCGACGCGCTGGTGCGCGCGCTGCGCGACCAGGTCGCCGCGCGCTACGGCGACCTGTCCGATCCCGGCGACTACACCCGGATCATCAACGACGCCCAGTTCGCCCGGCTGGAAGCCTGCCTCGACGACGCCCGTGCGCGCGGGCTCGAGGTCATCCCGCTGGCACCGGTGCACGACCGCGGGCGCCGGCTGTTCGCGCCGACCCTCGTGCTCGAACCGGGCGACGACGCGCGGGTGATGCAGGAGGAGATCTTCGGCCCGGTCCTGCCCCTGCGCACCATGGCCTCGCTGGAGCAGGTCATCGCCTTCGTCAACGCCCGCGACCGGCCGCTGGCGCTGTATCCCTTCAGCCGCGACCGCGCCAGCGTCGAGCGCATCCTGCGCTCGACCCTCGCCGGCGGCGTCACCGTCAACGACACCCTGCTGCACTTCGGCGTGGACCGCCTGCCGTTCGGCGGCGTCGGCGCCAGCGGCCTGGGCGCGCTCCACGGCCGTGCCGGCTTCGACGCGCTGACCAAGGCGCTGCCGGTCCTCTGGCAGCCGCGCCTGGCCGGCAGCGACCTGCTCAGGCCACCCTACGCACGGGTGGCGCGGTTCATCGATTTCCTCGTGCGCTGACCCGAGCCACCCGGAACACAGGAACACCTTCCCGCATGAAGATCGCCAGCTGGAACGTCAATTCGCTCAACGTCCGCCTGCCACACCTGGAACGCTGGCTGCGCGAGTCGGCACCCGACGTGGTCGGGATCCAGGAGACCAAGCTCGAGGACCACAGGTTCCCGGACGCCACCCTGGCGGGGCTGGGCTACCGCAGCGTGTTCGCCGGGCAGAAGACCTACAACGGCGTGGCGATCCTCGCCCGCGACCGCGCGCTCGACGAGGTGCAGGTCGGCATCCCCGGGTTCGACGACGACCAGAAGCGCGCCATCGCCGCCACCGTGGACGGCGTGCGCATCGTCAACCTGTACGTGGTCAACGGCCAGGACGTGGGGACGGAGAAGTACGCCTACAAGCTGCGCTGGCTGGAGGCGGTGCGGCAATGGCTGGATTCGGAACTGCAGCGGTATCCGCGGATGGTGGTGCTGGGCGACTTCAACATCGCGCCCGACGAGCGCGACGTGCATGACCCGGAGATCTGGAACGACGACCACATCCTGACCTCGCGCGCCGAGCGCGAGGCGTTGCGCCGGCTGCTGGCGCTGGGCCTGCACGACGGCTTCCGCCTGCACCACGACGAAGCGGGCCATTTCAGCTGGTGGGACTACCGCCAGGCCGCGTTCCGGCGCAACCTCGGGCTGCGCATCGACCTGACCCTGGTCTCCGACGCCCTGCGCGGGCGCGCGGTGGAGTCGGGCATCGACCGCGGGCCGCGCACCTGGGAGCGCCCCAGCGACCACGCCCCCGCCTGGCTGCGGCTGGAGGCGTGAGCCGCGCCGGCGGTCACGGCGCCGCCGCGGACCGCGCGGCCGCCACGGCCTGGCGGCGGCCACGCCACAGCCGCCAGGCGCCGATGGTCAGCAGCGGCAGCACGTAGGTCGCCAGCAGCATCCAGGACAGCATGCGATAGCCGCGGGCGATCAGCTCCACCAGTCCGATCGCGTCCGCCAGGAACACCGACGCCACCAGCACCCCGACGACCAGCGCCAGCCGCGCGCGCGGCGCCAGTTCGCGGCCCGTGCGTTCCATCCAGGCCGCGGCCGTGCGTGCCTCGATCGAGGCGACCATGGCCACTCCGGTCTCGACCAGTGCGGTCAGGATCATCACCCTGAACACGTTCTGGAACCACGGGTGCCCGGTCCTGCCGAGCAGGAAGTCCGACGGCAACGGCTCGGCCGCGATCTCCGGCACGAACGCCACCATGCACACGAAGAAGACCAGCGCCGGCAGGATCGCCAGCGGTCCCGCCAGCATCCCGGCCACGACCGCGTCGCGCGTGCCGCGCATGTGGCGCAGCACCGGCAGGATCGCGATCGCCGCGAACAGGTTGTAGCCGGCGTAGGTCAGACCGTTCACCACCCAGCCTTCGCCCGGCGGCGGCGAGGACGCGAACTGCGCCAGCGAGCGGTCGCCGAACGCGGACAGCATCAGCAGCGCGGCGACGGCGTACACGAGGTACAGGAAGCCGGACATGTACTTGAACAGCCCCTCGATCGCCTCGTTGCCCGCGCGCACGATCGTGGCGATCACCACCACCAGCGCGATGGCCCCCGCGACGGGCGGCCAGCCGAGCATGCCGTGGAGCAGTTCGCCGGTCGCCGCGCCGAACACCGCCAGCACGATGACCACCAGGCACAGGTAGGCGAACTCGAACAACACCCACCCCCGCCCGATCAGAGCACGGAAGAAACCGCGGTAGTCGCGCGCGCCGACCCTGCGCGCCAGCACGAACGTCAGCGCGCAGACCACGCTCCAGGCGGCCATGGCCAGCACCATCGCCGCGACCCCGCCCCAGGGGCCCGGCGGGAGGAAGAACTCGGCCAGCTCGCGCCCGGTGGCGTAGCCACCGCCGATCACCACCGACTTGAACGCCAGCCCGGGCAGGACCCAGCGCCGGAAACGGTCCGCCACGCCGCTCACCGCACGCACCTCCCCGCGTCCGCCGCGGCGCAACGCGCATCGTTTCGGGAGGCCCGCAGTGTGCCTGGCACTCGTGATCGCTGCATCCGCCGGTCCTCCCCCTGCCGGAATCGGTCGCTCAGGTCGGCCGGAAGGCGGCGCGCCCGCCCGTCACCGCGCGCCTCCGCCGCCGAGGAACAGGAAATAGTCGCGCACGGTGCGCGCGATCTCGGCGATCACACGCTCGCGCTCCGGCACGGGCGCCGCGCTGCGCGCGACGAACACCGCCATGACCACCCTGCGGCCGTCGGGCAGGGTCACCACGCCGACGTCGTTGACCGTGCCACCGATCGTGCCGCTCTTGTCGGCCACCGGCGTACCCGGCGGCATCCGCCCGCGCAGCCGCGCGTCGCAGGTGCGGCAACGGGACATGATGTCCTCCAGCACCTTCGTGCCGTCGGCATCCAGCGCCTCGCCCGAGAACAGGCGCGCAAGCAGCATCGCCATCGCCCGCGGCGTCGTGGTATCGCGCGGGTCGCCGTCGAACGGCGGGTACGGCCGGGTGCCACGTTGCTCCAGCGCCGGGTCGGCGGCGGCCGCCGCCGCGAGCGCCTCCCCCACCGGCCGGTCGCGTTCCAGGCCGAAGAAGTCGCGCAGCACGCCCGCCGTGTCGCGGTCCACGCGCAGGTCGTCGATGCCCTGCGCGCGCACCCACGCGGTGACCGCCTGCGGCCCGCCGGCCAACGCCATCAGCACGTCGGTCGCGGTGTTGTCGCTGCGGGTCAGCATCAGCTCGAGCAGGTTGTGGACCGAGAGCGCGACCCCGTCGTGCGGCAAGCCGGAGGCGATCAGGTCGGACGGCACGTACATCGGGCGCGGCACCGGCACCATGTCCGGCAGCCGCAGTTCCCCGCGCCCGGCGCGGGCGAGCACCGCGCCCGCGATCGCCACCTTGTAGGTGCTGGCCATCGGGAAGCGCCTGTCGGCGTTGAGCGTCACCGCGTGGCCGGGGTCGTCCAGCGGCCACGCCGCCACGCCGACCTCGCCGTCGATGGTCGCGGCCAGCCGCTCCAGTTCCGCCGCGAGCCGGCGATGCGCCTGGCCGGGTTCGCCCGCGCCCGCCCCGCGCGCCGCGAACGCGGGCGCGAACAGGCACAGCAGCAGCAACGCGGCGGACAGGACGCGCGCGCCGGTCATGCCAGGCATGCCTCGACCAGCGCCTCGAACGCCGGCCCGCCCCGCATCGGGTCGGCGGCCGGCAGGCCCAGCCGCGCGGCGACGGCCTCGCATGCACGGCGCGCCGCTTCCGCGTCCATGCCGCGCGTGTTGAGGCTGACGCCCGCGCAGCGGATGCCGGGATTGGTGCGGCGGCCCAGGGCGCGCGTCAGCTCGATGATCTCCTCGATCGCGGGCACGGCATACCCGGGGAAGCCGAGCATGTGCCCGCGTCCCGGCTGGTGGCAGACCACGAACACGTCCGGCTGGCTGCCATGCAGCAACGCGAGCGAGACGCCGGCATAGGCCGGGTGCAGCAGCGAGCCCTGCCCCTCGATCACGTCCCAGTGCGCCGCGTCCGCGTCGGGGCTGAGCAGTTCGGCGGCGCCCGCGCAGAAGTCGGCCGCCACCGCGTCCATCGGCATGCCCGTGCCCGAGATCAGGATGCCGGTCTGGCCGCTGGCGCGGAAATCGGCGTCGATGCCGCGCCCGCGGAAGGCCCGGGCCAGCGCCAGCGCGGTGTACTTCTTGCCCACGGCGCAGTCGGTGCCCACGGTCAGCAGGCGCCTGCCGGTGCGCCTGCGCCCGCTCGCCACCGGGATGCCCGCGGGCGGGACCCGCACGTCGTGCAGGCCACGGCCGAGCCGCTGCGCCGCCACGCGCAGTTCCTCCACGTCCGCGAGCCGGCTGTGCATGCCACCGACCAGGTCGAGCCCGGCCTCCATCGCCCCGAGCAGCGCGGGCAGCCAGTGCGCCGGGATCGCGCCCCCCGGCGTGGCCACGCCGATCACCAGCGAACGCGCGCCACGGGCACGCGCCTGCGCGGGATCGAGTTCCGGCAGCCCGGTGCTGACCTTGCAGCCGGGCAGCCGGTATTCGCCGACGCACGCCTCGCGCGCCCAGTCGCGCAGGCCCGCCGCGGTCTTCGCGTACGCCTCCACGGTGATGTCGCCCAGGAACAGCAGGTACGGCCGGGGCAACGTCCGTCCGCGGGCGTCCCGTGGCATCGCGTGGCCGGCGCGCGCAGGCATCGTGCGATGCGAGGTCAGAAGCGGTAGTCGACCATCAGGCCGATCGTGCGCGGCACCAGCGGCGTGCCCCTGACCTGCTCGACCTCGCCGGTCAACGCGTTGCGGAAGGCGCTGGCCGACATGTAGACCAGCTCGTTCGTCGCGTTGCGCGCGTACAGGCGCACCGTCCAGGTCATGTTGGTCAGCTCGGCGTGCAGGTCCACCGCGTCGTAGGCCGGGATGCCGTAATCGCCGATGGAGCCCTCGCGCTTGCCGGTGTAGCGGTATCCGCCGCCGACACGGCCGCTCCAGCGCTCGCCCACGTCGAAGTTGTAGTCGAGCGTCGTGGACCAGCTGAACTCGGGCACGCCGGGCATCTTGCTGCCGGGCGTCAGGGTGCTGGTCGGCGGCACGTCGTCGCCGATCTCGGCGTCGATCCAGGCCGCGTTCACGCCCCAGGTCAGCCCCGCCAGCGGGCGCAGCATGAATGCCAGTTCGACGCCCTGGCTCTTCGCGCTGCCGGCGTTGGCGATGTAGTTCAGTCCGGTGCCGGTGACCGCGCCCACCTGCAGGTCGTTCCAGGTGGTCCGGAACACGGCCATGTCCACCATCGCGCGGCGGTTCCAGAACTGCGCCTTCCAGCCCAGCTCGAGGTTGCGGGTGGTGTCGGAGTTGGTCATCGGCGGCACCCCGGGCAGCGCCAGGTTCGGGCCGCCCGGGCGGTAGCCGGTGGCCAGCCGCGCGTACAGCATGGAGTCCTCGCCCAGGTGCCAGCGCGTGGCCAGCTTCCAGGTGGTCACGTTCTCCCTGGAGGTGCCGGGCACGCTGGTGTCACCGGTGAGCGGGCCGGTGGTGATCTGGGTGAAGTCCTGGCTGTTGCGCGCGTAGCGCACGCCGGCGCTCACGTCGAACTTCGGCGAGAGCTTCCAGGTCGCATCCGCGAACAGCGCGGTCTCCTCGTAGGTGTTCGGGAGGCCGACGATGCCGGCGGGGCTGATCGGCAGTTCGTTGTAGTCCATGTCCCACGCCCGCACGACCTGGCGGTTGCTGCTGGTCTCGTCGGTGTAGTACAGGCCGACCAGCCAGTCGAAGCGCTGGCTGGTCTTCGAGGTCAGGCGGATCTCCTGGGTCAGCTTGCGCGTCCCCAGGTGCATGTTGAAGTCGGACAGGCCGGCGGGATAGCCGAACAGCGGCCAGGCGACGCCGTAGACCGGCGAGGCGTCCTGGATGATGTTCAGGCGCGTGTCCACGTGGCTGGTCGCCGACACCAGGTCGGCCCAGCCGAGGTCCACGTCGAGGATCGCCGAGTAGTAGGCGATCTCGCTGTCGTACGGCTGCATCACGTAGGCGTTGCCGTCCAGCCTGCCGGCGACCGGCTGCAGGGTGTCCGGGTCAAGGCCCACCTGGGCGAGGCTGTCGGCGTCCACCTTCTGCCACAGGCCCTGCAGCCGCAGGCTGGCGTTGTCGGTGATGTTGAGCTTGAACGCCAGGCGCGCCGCCTCCTGCACGTAGCCGTTGGCATCCTTCTCGCCGAGGTTCGTCTCGTCCACGTAGCCGGGCGTGGTCTGCCGGGCGACGCTCACGCGCATGCCCAGCCTGCCCTCCTTCAGCGGGAAGTTGGCCGCGGCGCGCACGCCGGTGCCGAGGTCGCCGGCACCGGAGACGGTGCTGACGTCCATGCCCGCGCGGAACTCGTAGTTTTCGGTGTCGGCGGCACGGGTGATGTACTTGAACAGGCCGCCCATCGAGCTGGCGCCGTACAGCGTGCCCTGCGGGCCACGCAGGATCTCGACGCTCTCCAGGTCGTACGGCAGCATGTCGAGCACGTAGCTGCCCGCGCGGTTCTTGTTGTTGCTCGGGTTGACCGGGGTGTCGTCGATGTAGGTGCCGATGATCGCGCCGCCGCCCATCGGCGCCAGGCCGCGCAGCGACATCGAGGTCACGCCGGGCGCGCCGCCACTGTCCACCTGGAAGCCGGGCACGTAGGCCGCATAGTCGGTCAGGCGCCCCGCGTTGAGCGTCTCCAGCCGGTCCTCGGAGATCACGCTGATCGCCATCGGCACCTCGCCGACGTTCTCGACGCGCTTCTGGGCGGTGGCGACGACGCGCTCCAGCTCGACCGCCTCCGAGCGCGACGGGTTCTCATCGGCGGCATCATCCCCGGCTGCATGCGCCGCCGCGACGCCGGACATGCCCAGCACGCAGGCCAGGGCCAATGCGGAACGCTTGAGGTTGGTACGCATCACGATCTCTCCGTCAGGATTGTTCCGGAAGCCGGACCGGCTTCCACGTGGCGGCCAGCAGGCGCCTGAAATTGCCGCCCAGCACCAGCCTGATGTGTTCGTCGGTGTAGCCGCGCCGGATCATCGCCTCGGTCAGGTCGTAGACCTTGCGCGGGTGGTCGAAGCCGTCGGTGTCGATCTTCTCGCGGAAGCCGTAGCTCGACTTGTACGCGCCGCGCAGCATCGCGTTCTGCTCCGCTGGCATGTCGTCGTAGCCGTTGAGGTCGGCGTCGGAGCCGATGCCGACGTGCTCGATCCCGGCCAGCCTCGCCACGTGGTCGATGTGGTCCACCATGTGCTCGACCGTGGTCGGGTCGCGGTCGCGCACGAACATGCGCACGCCGGTGATCCCCATCACCCCGCCCTTGGCGGCGAGCCTGCGGATGGCCTCGTCGGTCTTCACCCGCGGGTGGTTGTTGAGTGCGCGGCAGTTGGAGTGGGTGATGGCGATCGGGCGCGGGGAGATCTCGATCGCGTCCAGCGTGGTGCGGTCGCCGCAGTGCGAGACGTCGATCAGCATCCCGCACTCGTTCATCGCCTCGATGATGGCCACGCCGAAGTCGCTGATGCCGCCGTCCACGCGCTCGGTGCTGCCCGAGCCGATGTAGTTCTGCGAGTTGTAGGTCAACTGGGCGCAGCGCATGCCCAGCAGGTAGAACCTGCGCACGTCCGCGGGCGTGCGGAAGTGGTCGGCGTTCTGCAGGCCGAGGATCACGCCGGCCTTGCCCTCGGCCTTGGCCCGGTCGAGGTCACCGGCCTCGCCGACCAGGGTGAAGACGTGGCTGTTGCGGCCGACGAAGCCGCTCCACGCGGCCATGTACTCGAGCACCGCCTCGTGGGCGTTGGGGCCGCCCAGCCCGACCGCATGGTGGAAACCGGTGATGCCGCTGGCGCGGATCTCCTCCGCGTCCTGTTCGCTGATCCGGCTGGCGTAGTACTCGGGCCGGAAGTCGAGCTTGACCGGCGCCAGCATGTCGATCACCAGCGACTCGCGCACCAGGTCGATGGCGCGGGTCGAATACTGCGTGTCCAGGGCGGGGAAGATCCGGTGCCGGCCCCGGGCGATCATCGGGAAGGCGACCGCGCCGGCCGCGAGGGCCAGGGCACCGCCGAGCAGGCGCCGGCGCGCGGGGGAGGGCAGGCACGGTTCGCTCATGGAATGAGCCTCTTTTGTCCTGATCGGCGAATATTTACTCCAAACAGAAAATTGTCAACGTCATCCGGCCTGGAATTTTCCGGGACGCCAAGCCTCTGCACCGGGCACCGCCGCCTCAAGGCCCCGCCCCTTCCCCGGGAACGGGGTTGCCGGCCAGGTCGGCGCGCCGCCGCCCCAGCGCGCGCAGGCTCCAGGCGACCACCAGGCAGACCCCCGCCATCACCGCGAAGAACATCCGTGGCTCCAGCACGCTCCACAGCGTCCCGGCGGCGCCGGCCAGCAGGTTTCCCCCGAACGAGGCCAGGAACCACAGCGCGATCACGGTGGCGCCGAAGCCGGCGGGCGCCAGGCGCGCGAACAGGCCCAGGCCGACCGGCAGGATGAACAGTTCGCCGACCGTGAACAGCACGAAGAACAGCACGGCCCAGCCCCAGCCGACCGGCGCCTGCGCGTCGCCGCCGAGCGCGGCGACCATGAGGTAGGACGCGCCGACGAGCGCGGCCCCGATCGACATCTTCGCCAGCGGCGCCGGTTCGCGTCCCGCGCGCGCCTGTCGCGTCCACATCGCCACCAGGCACGGCGTGACCGCGAACACCAGCAGCGGGTTCAGCGAGAAGAACCAGGTCATCGGGATCACGAAGCCGTCGCCGACGGCCCGGTCCACGCCCGCATCCAGCCACAGCGCGATGGAATTGCCGATCTGCTCGTAGGCCAGGCGGAACAGCACCACGATGCCGGCGACCGTGGCGAGGAAGGCCAGCAGCGGTCGCCGCGCCGGTTCCCACAGCGCCGACAGCGCCAGTCCTTCGCCCTTGCCGCGCGGCGGGTCGGGCGGCAGGTGCCTGCGGCCGAGCACGTACGCGCAGAGCCCGAGCAGCATGCCGACGCCGGCGGCGCCGAAGCCGTAGTGCCAGCCATACACCTCGCCCAGCGTGCCGCACACCAGGGGCGCCAGGAACGCGCCCAGGTTCACGCCCACGTAGTAGATGTTGAAGGCCGAGCCGCGCCGCGGATCGTCGCGCGCGTACAGGTCGCCGACCTGCCCCGGCAGCGTCGGCAGGTACAGGCCGTTGCCGAGCACGATCGCCAGCAGCGCCGGGTACAGCAGGCTCTCGAAGGCCATGAGGAAATGACCGAGCGCCATCACCGCGCCACCGATGATGACCGCGCGCCGCTTGCCCAGCCAGCGGTCCGCCGCCAGCCCGCCGAACACCGGCGTCAGGTAGGCCAGCGCGGTGTACAGGCCGTACACCATCGACGCCTGCTGCTGGCCCATCAGCAGCTGCTTGGTCATGTAGTAGACCAGCAGCGCGCGCATGCCGAAGTAGGAGAACTTCTCCCACATCTCGGTCAGGAACAGCACCGTCAGTCCAGGCGGCTGCCCGAACCAGGTGCGCTGCGCGCCCGCGTTCACGGCTTTCCTTCCCGCACCGCCGCGGCGCAGGCCTCGACCACCTGCTCGAAGCCGCTGCCGGGACGCATCGGGTCGCCGGCGGGCAGGCCCAGCGCGGCCCCGACCCCGCGGCACGCGTCCAGCGCGGCGTCCTCCGCCATGCCGTGCGTGTTGAGGCTCACGCCGACGCAGCGGATGTCGGGATTGGTCAGCCGGCCGAGCCGGACCGTCATTTCGATCACGTCCGCGATCGACGGCAGCGGGTAGTCCGGATAACCGAGCACGTGCCTGCGTCCCGGCTGGTGGCAGACCACGAACAGGTCGGGCTGGCTGCCGTGCAGCAGTCCCAGGGTCACGCCGGCGTAGGCGGGATGGAACAGCGAGCCCTGCCCCTCGATCACGTCGACGTGGCCGGGGGCGGCATCGGGGCTGAGCAGTTCGGCCGCGCCGGCGAGGAAATCGGCGGGCACCGCGTCCATCGGCATGCCGCCACCGGCGATCAGGATGCCGGTCTGCCCGGTGGCGCGGAACGTCGCGTCCACGCCGAGTCCGCGCAGCGCGCGCGCCAGCGACAGCGCCGTGTATTTCTTGCCGAGCGCGCAGTCGGTGCCGACGGTCAGCACCCGCCAGCCGGTGCGCCTGCGCCCGGTCCCGACCGGCAGGCCGTGCGGCGGCACGCGCACGTCGATCAGCCTGCGGCCCAGGCGATCGGCTGCGGCGACCAGCTCCGGGATGTCGGCCAGCCGCCGGTGCATGCCGCCGACCAGGTCCAGTCCCTGCTCGAGCGCCTCCACCAGCGCCGGGACCCACGACGGCAGGATCACGCCACCGCCGTTGGCCACGCCGATCACCAGCGCGCGCGCGCCGGCGGCGCGCGCCTGCGCCGGCGTCATCGCCGGCAGGCCCGTGGTGACCGTGCAGCCGGGCAGCGACCACTCGCCCACGCACAGCTCGGGCGCCCAGTCGTGCAGTCCGAAGGCGGTCTTGGCGTAGCCGGCCTCGGCGATGTCGCCGAGGAACAGCAGGTAGGGCGTGGGCAGGTCGAGCCGGGGGAGGTTGGCGGACATCGCGAATCACCGGAAACAGGCGGGATGCGGCGCGCGCATCCCCGTCAGGCCGTGGTTCCGCCATCGCCCGATGGCGGAACCGTGGCGGAAAGTCAGTACTGCAGCGGGAAAGTGGCCAGCCCGTGCGCGAGCACCACCCACCCCATGACGATGCCCGCGGCCGCCAGTACCCACGACCACGCCCTCGTCGCACGCGGCCAGCCGGCGGGCTGGCGCACGGCAGCCACCACCAGGAGCAGCGAACCGAGCAGGCCGCCCCACGACAGCAGGCGCATGGCCCACAGCCCGGCGATCGACGGATCCAGCATCGCGCCGGGCGCGCCGCGCGACTGCAGGTAGCGCAGCCAGGCGAAAGTGGCGAGCAGCAGCAGGAGCACCGCCGCGTTCTGCAGCCCGCGCGGCGTGCCGCGGGTGCGGGCGCGGGCACCGTAGTAGCGGCGCGTCAGCACGCCCGCAATGCGCAGCAGCACCGTCGCCAGCAGCACCGCGAGCGAGGCCAGCAGCAGCGGCCTGAGCCAGCCCGGCGAACGCGACGCGGGCACCGGCTCGTAACCCATGATCGAGGCCAGCGGGTCGGCGCTGAAATACGTCACCTTCCCGTCCTCGACCTTCGCCGCGAGCCGCGCGCGGCCATCCACCTGCTGCCAGACCCATGGCGCCACCTCGCGCCAGCGCAGCAGCGCGCCACTGACGTCCTTCAGCCCGTCCACCGAGATCGTGCCGTCGTCGTTGGCATGCACCCGGGTCGGCGACAGCAGGTCCTGGATCCGCAGGAACGAGGTCTGCGAGCGCCGCGTGCTGCGCCAGTACTGTGAGGCCAGCGTCTGCGCGTGCGCGTGCGCCGTCGCCTCGTCCACGCCCTCCCCGTACCGCGGCGGTTCACGCGGCGGCAGGAAGGTCTCGACGAAGCGCTCGAACACCTGCGAGCGCAGCGTGGCGCCCGCGCCGTCGCGGCCCGCGCTGTTGGTGGAGACGAACAGGCCGATGCGCTGCTCGGGCAGCAGGTACAGCCACGAGTAGAAGAACATCGTGGTACCGCCGTGGGACACCACCGGGTAACCGCCGACGTCGGACGTCATCCAGCCCAGCGCCATCGGCGCCAGCGGCTCGAGCACCGCCTTCTGCGGCGTGAACATCCGCCGCACCGTCTCCGCGGCGAGGATCCGGTTGCCGTCGAGTTCGCCCTGGTTGAGGTAGGCGAGCATGAACCGCGACATCGCCGCGCCGGACACGTACAGGCCGCCCACGCCGGCCGCGGGCACCTTCTCGGCCGGATACGCCTTCCCCGAACCCAGCCGGTAGCCCTTGGCCGCGTGCGGCGCGAGCTCCTCCGGCAGCTGCTGGCGGAAACTGGCGTAGCGCATGCCCAGCGGCCCGAGGATGTGCTTCCCGGCGTACTCGGCGAACGGCATGCCGGACACGCGCTCGACGATGTACTCGGCGATGGCGGTGGCGTAGTTGGAATACGCCGGCCGCGTGCCGGGCGGGAAGATCTGCGCCGGCACGTGGTCCCTGCGGAACCGGTCGGCGTCGTCCGGATGGTCCGGCCCCAGCACGATCAGGTGGCGCAGCCGCTCCTCCAGTCCGCTGGTGTGGGTCATGATGTGGCGCAGGGTGATCGGCTCGCCCTTCGCCGGGACCTGGAAGTCCAGGTAGGTGTTGATGTCGGTGTCGAGGTCCAGCCTGCCCTGCTCGACCAGCTGCATCACCGCCGTCCAGGTGAACAGCTTGGACACCGAGCCCGGCCGGAACAGCGTGGTCTCCGGGTCCACCGGACTGCGCCCGGCGACGTCGGCATAGCCGAAGCCGCGCTCGGTGACCACCCGCCCGTCCTCGACCACGGTCACCACCGCGCCGGCGAGGTCGCCGCGTGCCATCAGGTAGGGCACCAGGCCGTCGAGCCAGGCATCCACCCGTGCGCGGTCCAGGCCGATGACCGGCCCGCTTCCGTCCCCGGCATCGTCCCCGGCCGGCGCTTCCTCCACGCCCGCCGCAGCCACGTCGTCGCGCGCCGCGGCGCCCGCCGCGAACAGCCCGCACGCCGCCAGCAGCGCCGGCAGGACCGCGTTCCGCAACACTCCTCCCGCCTTCGTCCTCATGCCCCCGTCCCCCAGACCGTGTCGTCGCAATGGATCTCGCCGTTGTCGTAGCGCACGGCCGGTTCGCGGTCCCGGCGCAGCACCAGCGGTCCGTCCAGGTCGACCACGTCGCAGTGCTGGCCGACCACGAAGGCCGGCCCCATCGCCCAGCTGCTGCCCACCATGTTCCCGACCATGACCTTCAGGCCCATCGCCCGCGCGCGCTCCACCATGGCCAGCGCCTCGGTCAGGCCGCCGCACTTGTCGAGCTTGATGTTCACCACGTCGAAGCGGCCGGACAGCGCCTCCATTTCCGCCAGCCCCTGCACGCTCTCGTCGGCGGCGAACGGCAGCGGGCGCGGGAAACCGTCGAGGTCCGCCTCGCGGCCGCGCGGCAACGGCTGCTCCAGCAGCTTCACGCCGTTTTCCAGCAGCACCGGGACCAGGCGCTCGAGCACGTCCACGGTGTACCCCTGGTTGGCGTCCACCCCGATCCACGCGTCCGGGCGCACCGCGCGCACCGCGCGCACCCGCGCGCAGTCGGCCTCGAGCTCGCCGGTGAGCTTGAGCTTGAGCGCGCGTGCAGGGGCGTAACGGCCGGTGGCCGTGGCCTGCAGCGTGGCCGGGTCGTCCGCGCCCAGGGTCCACGTGGTCAGCAGCGGCCGGACCCGCGGCAGGCCGGCCAGCTTCCAGACCGGCACGCCGGCGCGGCTGGCCTCCAGCTCCCACAGCGCGCAATCCAGCGCGTTGCGCGCCCCGCCCGGCGGCAGCAGCGACTGCAGCGCGGCGCGGTCGAGCCCGGCCTCGACCTCCGGGCGCAACGCCTCCAGGGTCCGCAGCATCCCGTCCGGGCGGTCGTCGAGGTAGTACACGCCGCTGGCCTCGCCGCGCCCGCGGTGGGGCCCGTCGCACAGCTCCGCCACCAGCACCGGCGATTCGGTGAACACGTATCCGCTGATCCGGAACGGCGCCAGCATCTCCAGCGCCTCGACCGTCAGGCTCAATCGCATCGGGGGCTCTCCCATGGCCGTCGGCACCACCGGGAACGGCGCCAGCCGGCCATGCCGGGGCCACACGCGCCCATTAGCGTCCTGATTCGGACACATTAGTCCCAAATGGAAAATTGTCAACGCGGACGTGCCCTGCCAGCCGGCAGGTTCCAGGCCCGGCGCGCGCCGTCCGGCCGCGGGGGCTCTCCCCGAACGGGGCCGATACCGCCAAAGATTGTCCTGATCAGGACAAGAGCGCCGGACTGTAGTATGTGGAACCGTCCCGGTAACAGATGGACCGAGTCCCTCCGATGAGCCCCAAGTCTCCTACGCTGGGCACCCTCCTGCGCGGTCTCCGCAACCGCAACGGATGGACGCTCAAGGAAATGAGCGAGCGCACGCAGATCCCGCTCTCCACCCTGTCCAAGGTCGAGCACGACCGCCTGACCCTGACCTACGACAAGCTGCTGCAGATCAGCCAACGGCTGAACATCCGCATGTCGGAGCTCTTCGCCGAGCCCGAGCACAGCGACAGCAAGCCGGTCACGGCACGCCGCAGCATCGCCAGCCTCGACCAGGCGCTGCGGGTGGCGACCGAGAACTACGACTACTACTACCTGTGCACCGAACTGCGCCGCAAACGCATGATCCCGGTGATCACCCGCGTGCGCACCCGCAGCCTGGCCGACTTCGGCGAGCTGATCCGGCATCCGGGCGAGGAATACGTGCACGTGCTCGAGGGCCGGATCCAGGTACACACCGAGTTCTACGACCCGGTGGTGCTGTCGGCGGGCCAGGGCATCTACATCGACAGCCAGATGGGGCACGCCTACATCCTCGACGAGGGCTGCGACGAGGCCACGATCCTGGGGGTGTGCAGCGCCGACGAGGACCAGATGGAATCCCTGATCCCGCGCGGCGACGGCCCGCAGCACTGAGCGCCGGACCTCCCGGCGCCATGGACGGGATAGAAAAAAGGCCCGGCGACAGCCGGGCCTTTCCTGTTGCCGCCGCCAGGGCCCCTGCGGGCCTTCAGCGCACGCTGCCGCGGCGGAAGAGGTTGACGATGGCGAGCAGCACGACCGCGCCGATCAGTGCCGTGACCAGGAAGCCGATCCAGCCCTGGAGGTTGAGGCCCACCATCGGCAGCAGCCAGCCGCCGATGAAGCCACCGATGATGCCGACGATGATGTTCAGCAGGATGCCCTGCTGCCCGTCGGTGCGCATGATGATGCTGGCAAGCCAGCCCGCGATACCGCCCACGATCAGGTAAATGATGAAGTTCATGCGGTCTCTCCCGTCCGTTTCATGGATGCACGACGCCGCCCGTTGTGGGGGTACGGGAATGCTGCCAGCGCATCCGTGACGGCCACGTCAGCGGCCTGCGCCGGCAGGCGGATCCAGTGTCGCTCCCGTTCCCGTGGCATGCACGCCGCCCTGCAGCACCGGCCGCCCGGCCCATCGCGTAACCTTGTGGCCCCTTCGCCGCGGCCCGGCCCGGCCGCCCCCGGATGCGGATGAACCAGCCCCAGGACATGCTCGCGATCGGACCGGTGCGCTGCGCCTGGATGCCGCACATGCGCGGCACCCCCACCGCACCGCTGGTGGAGCCGTGGCTGGCGGCGCAATTGGGCGTGCGGCCGCACGATCTCGGCCTGTGGCGCGACGCCCATGGCCGCCCGCACCTCGGGCCGGGCTGCGCCGGGTTCGACGCCAACTGGAGCCACAGCGGCGAACGCCTGCTGGTCGCGCTCGGCGAGGGCGTCCAGCTCGGCGCCGACCTCGAGTTCCTGCGCCCGCGCCCGCGCGCGATGGTGCTCGCCCGCCGCTTCTTCGCCCCCGCCGAGACCCGGGCGCTGCAGGCCCTGCCCGATGCGGTCCGCGAGCAGGCCTTCGTGCGCCTGTGGTGCGCGAAGGAAGCGGTGCTCAAGGCGCACGGCCGCGGCATCGCCTTCGGCCTGCACCGGCTCGAGTTCGCCTGGGACGGCGACGGCTGGCGCATGCGCGCCTGCGATCCCGCGCTCGGCACGCCCGGCGACTGGACGCTGCACGCGTTCACGCCGGTGCCCGGCTACCTCGCCACGCTCGCCTGGCGCCCGCACCCGGCACGGTCCGGCGGCGGGGCCACGCCTACAATGTCGTGATGGACGACGGACTTCCCCCCGGCCTGCGCGACACCCTCGGGCGCGGGCTCGCCGGCCTCGGGCTCGATCCCGCGCTGGCCACGCCGCTGCTGGACTACCTGGCGCTGCTCGACCGCTGGAACCGGACCTACAACCTCACCGCGATCCGCGACCCGCGCGGGATGGTGGCCCTGCACCTGCTCGACTCGCTGGCGCTGGTGCCGCACATGGACGGCATCGCCACCCTGGCCGACCTCGGCACCGGCGCGGGCCTGCCCGGCATCCCGCTGGCCATCGCCCTGCCCGCCCTGCGGGTCACCCTGGTCGAATCGAGCGGCAAGAAGGCGCGCTTCCTGCGCGAGGCCGTGCGCCGGCTCGGGCTGGGCAACGCCCGCGTCGCCGAATCGCGCGCCGAGGCGCTGGACGAGCCCGGCGCCTACGACGCCATCACCGCGCGCGCGCTGGCCACGCTGCCGGAGATCCTCGCGCTCGGCGGCCACCTGCTCGCGCCCGGCGGCCGCCTGCTGGCGATGAAGGGCGTGCGCCCCGACGCCGAGATCGCGGCCCTGCCCGCCGGCTGGCGGGTGGACGCGGTGGTCCCGCTGCAGGTGCCGGGACTGGCCGCGGAACGGCATCTGGTGGCGGTTTCGCGCGCCGGCTGAGCGGCACGGGCGGGAGGCGATCCGGGGGCGCGGTCCCCGATCCCGGGCCCGGCACGGCATAATCCCCCGTCCGGGCCGCCTCCCGCGGCCTCACCCCACAGCGACCCCGAGGCTTCCCGGACCCATGGCCCGCATCATCGCCATCGCCAACCAGAAGGGCGGCGTCGGCAAGACAACCACCGCGGTCAACCTTGCCGCGGCGCTGGCGGCCACGCCCCAGCGCGTGCTGCTGATCGACCTCGACGCCCAGGGCAACGCCACCATGGGCAGCGGCGTGGACAAGCGCGACCTGCAGGTGTCCACCTGCAACGTGCTGCTGGGCGAGGTGCTGGCCGAGGACGCGATCATGGAGACAGCCGAGGGCCACGACCTGCTGCCGGGCAACATCGACCTGACCGCGGCCGAGATCGAGCTGATGGAGGCGGAGGACCGCGAGCTGCGGCTCAAGCGCGCGCTGGAACCGCTGCGCCCGCGCTACGACTTCATCATCATCGACTGCCCGCCGGCGCTGTCGCTGCTCACCCTCAACGCGCTGACCGCGGCCGACTCGGTGCTGGTGCCGATGCAGTGCGAGTACTACGCTCTGGAGGGCCTGACCGCGCTGCTGGAGACCATCGACGCGATCCGGCAGCGGCTCAACCCGGAACTGGAGATCGAAGGGGTGCTGCGCACCATGTTCGACGTGCGCAACAACCTCGCCAACGCCGTCTCGGCGGAGCTGGTGAACCACTTCGGCGACAGGGTGTTCCGCACCATCGTGCCGCGCAACGTGCGCCTGGCGGAGGCGCCGAGCCACGGCCAGAGCATCGTCGGCTACGACCGCAGTTCGCGCGGCGCGATCGCCTACCTCGGCCTCGCCGGCGAGGTGCTCAGGCGCCAGCGCGAACGCGAACAGAAGAAGGAACCGAACTTGACGGAGACCACGGCATGAGCGCGGCGAAGAACGCGCCCGCGAAGAAGCGCGGCCTCGGCCGCGGGCTGGAAGCCCTGCTCGGCCCGAAGGCCGCGGCGGAGGTGCCTGCGCTCGAGCCCATGCCCGGCGAAGCCCTGCGCACCCTGCCCATCGACGCGCTGCGCCCCGGCCGCTACCAGCCGCGCCGGGCGATGGACGCCGACAAGCTCGCCGAGCTGGCCGAATCGATCCGGGCCCAGGGCGTGATCCAGCCGATCGTGGTGCGCGCCCTGCCCGACCGCACCTACGAGATCATCGCCGGCGAGCGCCGCTGGCGCGCCTCGAAGCAGGCCGGGCTGGCCGAGGTGCCGGTGGTGGTCCGCGAGGTCGACGACCGCACCGTGGTCGCCATGGCGCTGATCGAGAACATCCAGCGCGAGGACCTCAACCCGCTGGAGGAGGCGCAGGCACTGCAGCGCCTGATCGACGAGTTCGACCTGACCCACGCCCAGGCTGCCGAGGCCGTCGGTCGCTCGCGCGCCGCGGTCTCCAACCTGCTGCGGCTGCTGGAGCTGCCGCCGGCGATCCGCGCGCTGCTGGAGCAACGCAAGCTGGAGATGGGCCACGCCCGGGCGCTGCTGACGCTGTCGCCGGACCTGGCCACCCGGCTCGCCCACGAGGCCGCCGAGCACGGCTGGTCGGTGCGCGAGGTCGAACACCGCGCCGCGCAGTTCGCCGCCGGCAAGGTGCCGACCACGACGAAGCGGAAGACCGGCGGCAAGGCCTCCGCCTCCCCCGACATCGCCTCGCTGGAAAACGAACTGTCCGAGCTGCTCGGTTCGAAGGTCACCATCGCCCATGGCCGCGGCGGCAAGGGCAGGCTGGTGATCCACTACGCCAACCTCGACGCGCTCGACGGCGTGCTGGAGCGCCTGCGCAGGTAAACCCCGCCGCGCCCGCGTGAGGGCTCAGGCTGCCGCCTGCGCGTCGTCCCGGCGTGCCAGCAGGCTGCCGGCGTACAGCGCCGCCAGCATCAGCGTCAGCCCGCCCCAGAAGGTCGAATAGAAGGCCAGGTGGGTGTTCAGCGGGAACACCGTCACCACCAGCGCCTGCATCGCCGGCCGCGCACGTTCGCGCGCCCCGGCATCGGCGAAGCGCCAGGCGCGCCAGGCCAGCGCCACGCCGGCCAGCCACAGCAGCAGGCCGAGGAAACCGGTCTCGCTCAGGACCTCGAGCACGATCTGGTGGGCGTGGAAGGCCGGGCCGTCGCCCCAGGCCGCGCGCTGGCCGGCATCCGGATCGCAGGCCGGGAAGGCCTCGCGGAAGCCGCGCGCGCCGACGCCGTTGACCGGGTGCTCGCGCACCATGCACACCGCCGCGCCCCAGATCCGCGCCCGCCCGGACAGCGCCGCGTCCACGCCCCGGCCGTCGGCCGAGGCCGCCTGCAGGGTGCGCTCGATGCGGCGGCCGACCTCGGGCGACACCTGTGACAGCGCGAGGATCGCGACCGCCCCGGCGAAGAGCACGCCCAGCAGCTTCTTCCAGCCCAGCAGGTTCCAGCCCGAAAGCACGAGCACCAGGGCATAGGTGATCCAGGACGCGCGCGATCCGGCGAACACGATGACGATGCCGGCCAGCACGGCCGCGGTGATCCAGCCGGCGGCGCCGAAGCGGCGGCCGGCGAAATACAGCGCGAACGGCGACAGGCTGGCCAGCACCTGGCCGAGCTTGAGGTTGCACGGGCCGAGCACGCCGCCAAGGCGGTCGGCGCCGGCCAGCTGGTCCGGACGGCACATCGGCCGCCCGCTGATGGCCTGCTTGACCGCGTCGATGCCGCTGAACAGCGGGCTGGCCCCGGTGGCCACCTCGACCAGCGCGTCCACGGTCCAGATGCCGACGATCACCGCCAGGCCGCCGAAGGTGATCCGCCGGCCGCGCGGATCGGCGACCGCGATCGCCACCAGCCACAGGAACGGCAGGTAGCGCAGGTCCACCAGCGACTCGCGGATCGCCCGTGTCCACCGCGTCGAACGCGGAGAACAGCTCCGGCAGCCAGTAGGCGAAGAACAGCACCGTGGTCAGCGCCCATGCCGGTCCGGACAGCAGTGCCGCACCGTGCCGGAAGCGCGACTTCAGCAGCAGGATGATGGCGGCCAGCGCGCCGAGCACCATCACGCCCTCGGCATAGCCCGGCGCCGGCCACAGCGCCACGAACGCCAGCACCCACGGCGGCGCCCAGCGCCAGCCGTACGACCCTGCTCCGGTGTCTGCGGCTTCAGCCGCGGGCGTGTGGTTCATCGGCGAGTTCCCGGTAAAGCGCCAGCGTGGCGTCCTGCATGGCCTCCAAGGTATACGGCATCGTAGCCGCCGGCACCGGTGGCCGCGCAAGCAGCGCCTGCGCCCGGCGCGCCAAGGCCTCGACATCGAACGCGGGAACTGCGCCTTCCGGCTGCAGTTCCTGCAGCAGCTCGCCGACGCCGCCGTGCGCCCAGCCGAGCACCGGGCGGCCCGAGGCGAGCGCCTCGATCACGGTGCGGCCGAACGCCTCCGGCTTGCGTGAAAGCTGCAGCACCAGGTCGCACGCGGCGTAGGCCCCGGCCATGTCCGGCGTGGGCGGCGTGATCGCGAGCGCACCGGCGACGCCGCGCCGGGCCGCTTCCGCCTCCAGCTCGGCGACGTAGGCCGCACGCGAGGCCTCGCGCGCGCCCGGCATCCACAGCCGCGCGTCGCTGCCACCCGCACGCAGCGCCGCCAACAGCGCGATCGCGTCGGCATGGCCCTTCAGCCGGGTACCGCGCCCGGGCAGCAGCAGCAGCGGGCCATCGCCGCCCAGTTCCGGGTGCCGCGCCGCGGCCTGCGCCCGCGCCTCGCGGCCGGGCCACGGCTGCCGCGGGAACCGCGCCGGGTCGATGCCACGCGGGATCACCCGCAGCTTCGCCGGGTCGGTGTCCGGGTAATGCCGCAGCACGTAGTCGCGCACCGTGCGCGAGACGCAGACCACGCGCTCGCCGCGGACCATGATCGCGCTGTAGCGCGAGGGCGAATTGAGTCCGTGCACGGTGGTGACGAAGCGCGGCCGCCGCCCCCCGGGCATGCCGCGCAGGGCCAGCCAGCCCAGCCAGGCCGGCAGCCGGGAACGGGCATGGACCACGTCGGGCCGGAGTTGCGAAAACAGGCGGCGCAGCGCCGGCACGTGGCGGAACACCAGCGGCGACTTGCGGCCGATGCCGAGCGCGACATGCTCGGCGCCGCCGTCGAGCAGCGCGGGCAGCAGCCGCCCGCCATCGGACACGACCACGGCGCGGTGGCCGTCGCGGACCAGCGCCTCGGCGATTTCGAGGGTGGAACGCTCGACGCCGCCGGATTCCAGTGCCGGCAGCAGCTGCACGACGGTCAGCGGGCGTGCCATCCCGCCCGCCGCGTCAGTCCACCAGGACGTACCGGGCGCCGCAGTACGGGCACGAGGACTCGCCGCCCTCGGCCTCGATCGGCAGGTACACGCGCGGGTGCGAGTTCCACAGCGCCATCGACGGCATCGGGCAGCTCAGCGGCAGGTCGGCACGGCGCACCTCGTAGCGCTGCCGGGCATTGGCCTGGGTCGGTTCGGCGTTGGTGGTCATGGCGCGTCTGTCTGCATCGGAGGCCCGAATTCTAGCAACCCGGCCCCGGGCGCCGCTGCCGCGCGGCGTCCGGGGCCCCGGAGGTCACTCGGCGGCCTTCGCGGACGCCTCGGTGGTGATGCGCAGGGTCACCTCGTCGCTGACCATCGGAGCGTAGTTGCCCAGGCCGAAGTCGCTGCGCTTGACCGTCGCGGTGGCGTCGAAGCCGATCGCCGGGCGCTTCGTCATCGGGTGATCGCCGGCACGGTTGAGCACCACGTCCAGCACCACCGGCCGGGTCACGCCCTTGATGGTCAGGTCGCCGGTGACCTTCAGCCGGCCATCGCCCGCGGATTCGACCGCCGTGCTGCGGAAGGTGGCCTCCGGGTGGTTCTCCGCGTCGAACCAGCCGCTGCCGGTCAGGTGCTCGTAGAACTCGGCGGACGCGGCGCCGATGCCGCGGATCGGCAGGGTCACCTCGACGCTCGAGGCGGTCACGTCATCGGCGTCGTACACGATGGTGCCGCGCACATCGCCGAAGTTGATGCTCGGGTTGGAGAACCCGAAATGGCTCCACGAGGCCAGCACGTTGGTGTGGCCGGGATCGATCTGGTAGGTCACCGGGTCGGCGGCGGCGACGCCGGCGAACGCGGACAGGACGGCTGCTAGCAGGATCTTGCACATGACGTCACCTCGTTGCTTGCTCCATGGAAGGCATCACTCGATGCGGCAGGCTTCGTCGAAGCCCAGCCGCGGGGAACGCGGGAAGATGCTGGCCGGGTCGCCCCGGCCGATGTTGACCAGGATGTTGGAACGGATGGAGGTGCCGGCGAAGAACGCGGCGTCCACCATGGCGTTGTCGAAGCCGGTCATCGGGCCACAGTCCAGGCCCAGCGCGCGCGCGGCGAGGATCAGGTACGCCGTCTGCAGGCTGGAACTGCGCAGCGCGACCCGGTACAGCCGCTCCTCCGGCGAGCCCTCGAACCAGGACTTCGCATCGGTGTGCGGGAACAGCACCGGCAGCTTCTCGTAGAACTTCATGTCGTAGCCGACGATGGCCACCACCGGCGCGGCCATGGTCTTGGCGCGGTTGCCCTCGCTCAGCGCGGGTTCCAGCTTCTTCCTGGCCTCCGCCGACTTCACGAACACGATCCGGGCCGGGCAGCAATTGGCCTCGGTCGGGCCGAGCTTCGCCAGGTCGTACAGCCGGCGCAGGGTGTCGTCGTCCACCTCGCCGGAGAAGGCGTTGTAGGTGCGTGCGGTGCGGAACAGCTGGTCGAGCGCGCTGTCGGGCAGGATCTCGGACATCGGGGCTCCCGTTGCTTGTTGGATCAGGAAAAACCGGCACGGACAGGCCGTGCATGGCCCGGCAGTGTAGAGTTTGGGCCGTGATGCCGGGAAACACACCACCGGAACGAAGGATCATGCCCATGGAACGCAGGGACGCACCAGTGGAGCCCATCCCCCGGATCTGGGCGGTGAGCGACGGCCGCGCCGGCAACGCGCGCCAGGCAGCGGCCCTGGCACGCGCCCTGGCCGCTGCGATCCCCGGCGGCGCCTCCATGCGCGAGATCGTGCTCGCGCCGCGCGCGCCCTGGCGCTGGTTCGCCCCGCGCATGCTTCCCGGCAGCCTGTTCGCCTTCGGCATGGCCTTCACGGACGCGCTGGCCTCGCCCCCGTCCATCGCCGTGGGCTGCGGCCGCCAGGGCGCGCTCGCCACGCGCCTGCTGCGCGCGAAGGGCGCACGCGTGGTGCAGGTCCTCGACCCGCGCATCGACCCCGCGCACTGGGACCTGCTGGTGGTGCCGGAGCATGACGGGCTGCGCGGCGGCAACGTGCTCGCCACGCGGGGCAGCCTGCACCCGGTGGACGACGGCTGGCTCGCGGACGCGCGGGAGGCGTTCGCCCGCTTCGCGGCCCTGCCTGCGCCACGCACGGCGCTGCTGCTTGGCGGTGCCAGCCGCCACGCGCACTTCGACGCGGGCGCGTTCGCCCGGCTGGCCAGGCGGCTCGATACCGTCCTGGCGCGCGACGGCGGCTGCGTGCTCGCCACCACCTCGCGGCGCAGCCCGCCGCAATTGCGCGAGGCACTGAAGCAACGCTACGGCCACGCCCCGCATGTCGTCTGGTGCGGCCCGGAGGACGGCGACAATCCCTATCCCGGGCTGCTCGCCTGGGCCGACCGCATCGTCTGCTCGCCGGACTCGGTGAACATGGTGTCGGAAGCCTGCGCCACCCGCGCGCCGGTGTACGTGTTCGAACCGGAGCACGTGTCCGGCAGGCCCCGCCGGTTCCTCGACGCGCTGCTGGCCGGCGGCCGGATCCGGCCGATGGACGACCGTCTCGGCCCCTTCCCCGCCGAACCCCTGCGCGAGACCGCGCGCGTGGCGGCGGAAGTCCTGGCGCGGCTGTCGCTGCGGACGGCGGACTGAGCCGCTCAGCGGCAACCGCCCTCGACCTTCATCTCCGCCGCGTACAGCGGCACGGCCCGCGCACCCGCGTTGCCCGCGCCCTCCATCGCGTCCTTGAGGTAGATGCGGGCGCGGCCCTGGCCGTCGAGCTCGATCTTCTGGTCGGCCGGCAGGCGCCAGATGCGCACCACCGCCTGCTGCGACGGGCAGGCCGCGTTCGGCACGCGGATGAGGTCATGGAAGATCCAGCCGTCCGCCTCGGACGGCCTGGCCTTCGCGGCGTCCACCAGGCGCGCGCGCGGCTGGCAGGCCGGGCTGGTCTGCACCACCGAGAAGCGGTACGGCCCGTCGGCATCTCCCGTGAACACGCCCTCGATGCGCGCGCAGGCCTCGGGGATCTGGCGCAGGGTATGGACCGCGCCCGTCGGCTGCGGGGCCGCGGCAGGGCGCACGATTTCCGGCGCCTGCGCCGCAAGCGGCGCCTGCGCGCCCAGCCATCCCGCAATGCACAAAGCGATGCAGCCCGGTTTCATGCCTGGTCCCGGTTCCGGTGGTGTGCTCAGGCTGGCACGTCCGGGCTGAACCCCTCCCGACGCGGCCGGCCCGCCACCGGCCGCCCCGGCCGCGTTGGCTGGGCCAGCCCCCCTGTGCCATAGTCCGCCGGTCCTGTGTGCTTCACCGGCATTCACCTGTGGGAGGGGATTCATGCTTGAGCAATACGGGTTGGCGCTCGCGCTCGCGTGCGCGGTAGTGGCCATTGTCTTCGGCATCATCTCGGCAGGCTGGATCAACCGGCAGCCTGCAGGCAACGAACGCATGCAGCAGATCGCAGGTGCGATCCAGGAAGGCGCGCGCGCCTACCTCAACCGGCAGTACCTCACCATCGCGATCGCGGGCGTGGTGCTGTTCCTGCTGATCGGGTTCTCGAAGATCGGCTGGTACACGGCGATCGGCTTCCTGCTCGGCGCGGTGCTGTCCGGCGCCGCCGGCTACATCGGCATGAACGTCTCGGTGCGTGCCAACGTGCGCACCGCGGAAGCCGCGCGCAGCGGCATCGGCCCGGCCATGGACGTCGCCTTCCGCGGCGGCGCGATCACCGGCATGCTGGTGGTCGGCCTCGGCCTGCTCGGCGTGGCCGGCTACTGGGCGGTGCTCAACCTCGGCCTGCGCCTGCCGACCGAGGACGTGCTGCACGCGCTGGTCGGCGTGGCCTTCGGCTCCTCGCTGATCTCGATCTTCGCCCGCCTGGGCGGCGGCATCTTCACCAAGGGCGCCGACGTCGGCGCCGACCTCGTCGGCAAGGTCGAGGCCGGCATCCCCGAGGACGACCCGCGCAACCCGGCGGTGATCGCCGACAACGTCGGCGACAACGTCGGCGACTGCGCCGGCATGGCCGCCGACCTGTTCGAGACCTATGCGGTCACGGTGATCGCGACCATGCTGCTGGGCTTCCTGATGGTGTCCGAGGTCGGCAGCAACGGCGTGCTCTACCCGCTGGTACTCGGCGGCGCCTCGATCATCGCCTCCATCATCGGCACGTTCTTCGTCCGCGCGAAGGACGGCGGCTCGATCATGGGCGCGCTGTACAAGGGCGTGATCGTCTCCGGCGTGCTCGCCGCGATCGCCTACTACCCGATCACGCAGCAGCTGATGGCCGCCAACACGCACGGCGCGATGAACATCTACGCCTGCGCGCTGATCGGCCTGGTGCTGACCGGCGCGATCGTCTGGATCACCGAGTACTACACCGGCACCCAGTACGGCCCGGTCAGGCACGTGGCGCGGGCCTCGACCACCGGCCACGCGACCAACATCATCGCCGGCCTCGGCGTGTCGATGAAGTCGACCGCGATGCCGGTAGTGGCGGTGTGCCTGGCGATCTGGGCCTGCTTCACGCTCGGCGGCCTGTACGGCATCGCCATCGCCGCGACCGCGATGCTGTCGATGGCCGGCATGATCGTCGCGCTCGACGCCTACGGCCCGATCACCGACAACGCCGGCGGCATCGCCGAGATGAGCGAGCTGCCGCCCGACGTGCGCGCGGTCACCGACCCGCTCGACGCGGTCGGCAACACCACCAAGGCGGTGACCAAGGGCTATGCCATCGGCTCGGCGGCGCTGGCCTCGCTGGTGCTGTTCGCCGACTACACCCACAACCTGCAGGCCAGCAACCCGGGCCAGGTGTTCACCTTCGACCTGTCCGACCACACCGTGATCATCGGCCTGCTGGTCGGCGGCCTGATCCCGTACCTGTTCGGCGCGATGGCCATGGAGGCGGTGGGCCGTGCCGCCGGCGCGGTGGTCGAGGAGGTGCGCCGCCAGTTCCGCGAGATCGCGGGGATCATGGAGGGCACCGCCAAGCCGCAGTACGACCGCGCGGTGGACATGCTCACCAAGGCCGCGATCCGGGAGATGATCCTGCCCTCGCTGCTGCCGGTCGCCGTGCCGGTCATCGTCGGCCTGCTGCTCGGGCCGAAGGCGCTGGGCGGCCTGCTGATCGGCACCATCGTCACCGGCCTGTTCGTGGCCATCTCCATGACCACCGGCGGCGGCGCCTGGGACAACGCCAAGAAGTACATCGAGGACGGCAACTTCGGCGGCAAGGGCTCGGAGGCGCACAAGGCGGCGGTCACCGGCGACACCGTCGGCGACCCCTACAAGGACACCGCCGGCCCGGCGATCAACCCGCTGATCAAGATCATCAACATCGTGGCGCTGCTGCTGATCCCGCTGCTGTAAGCGGACTGCCATGCTCCCGGGAAGGGGCGGCCTCCGGGCCGCCTTTTTCCTGCCCGCGCCACGGGGAGGCCCAGGGGTTGCTGCACCGCAGCAGGCAACGGCGTAGAATTTCCGCCCTCTCCCACCCCACAACGGCGGCACCCGCCGCCCCGCAAGGAACCGCACATGGGCCTCGACCACGTCACCTCCGGCCGCAACCCGCCGGAAGAAATCAACGTCATCATCGAGATCCCGAAGGACTCGGAACCGGTCAAGTACGAGGTGGACAAGGAAAGCGGCGCGATCTTCGTCGACCGCGTGCTGTCCACCCCGATGCGCTACCCGTGCAATTACGGCTACGTGCCGCGCACCCTCTGCGGCGACGGCGACCCGGCCGACGTGCTGGTGATCCTGCCGCTGCCGCTGGTCCCGGGCTCGGTCATCCGCTGCCGCCCGGTGGGCGTGCTGAAGATGACCGACGAGGCCGGCAGCGACGAGAAGCTGGTCGCGGTCCCCGTGCCCAAGGTGTTCAACGGCTACGCCCACATCGAGGACATCGAGCAGGTCAGCCGCCACTGGCTGGAGCGCATCGGCCACTTCTTCGAGCACTACAAGGACCTCGAGAAGGGCAAGTGGGTCCGGATCGACGGCTGGGGCAACGCGGAGGAAGCCCGGCGGATCCTCGCCCAGGCGATCGAACGCTACGCCGCCGGAGACAGGCCCGAGGCCTGACCCCCGGAAACCGCCCGCGGCAGGCGGGCAAGGAAAAAGGCAGGCCCGTGGCCTGCCTTTTTCCGTTTCCACGCCCTGGAGCGGGCCGGTCAGAGCATCGCGGCGGGCGGCACGTATCCCGCGCGGTACGGGTAGCGCGCGAAGATCTCGGACATCGCCGAATCGATCCTGGCGTTGCGCTCGGCCGGATCCTTCGTCTTCCCGGAAACGCGGCCCACGGCCACGCCCTCCCAGACCAGGCGGTTGCGGGCGACGTCCACCAGGTCCACGTTGATCGTGCCTTCGGTGTAGCGGTGCACGGTGGCGCGGTCGTACCAGAACGGCACCGCGTAGTACGCGCGCGCCCGGTAGCTGTAGTAGAAGGCGTAGTCCACCGACGGGATCGTGCTCACGTCGGTGCGCTGCCGGGTGTAGGCGTTGATGTTCACCCACAGGTCCGGCTTCTCTGCGTCGTACACGTAGCCGCGCGCCTCCATCTCGCGCCGCGCCGCGGCCTTCAGCCGCTCGCTGAGCGCGCTGGTGTAGCCCTCCTTCTCGACCGCCAGTGGCGAATAGAAGGCGAAGGTGCGGTAGCGCGAGAAGTCGGCCTCGGGGTCGGCCTCGGTGGCGATGCGCGGTCCGGTCGCGCAACCTGCGAGCAGGACCATGCCGAGCAGGGCCACAAGCCAGCCGGACATGCGGGTGCGGACGTTCATGGTCGGATCTCCCTGTTGGTCACCGGATCGTGCCCCCTGGCCCCGATATCCAGCCTGAACACGGGCCCGCGCCGGGCGAACGGCGCGACAGGAGGGACGAACGGCCGCAGGACCTCCGGCACCGCCACGCGAAACCGCAACCGCCGCCAACCGGAAGTCCTGCCGCCGCCTAACGGCCGCGTGCCGCCCGGGCCGAGACTGTCCGTACACCAGACAAGGCAGGCTTGGATCTGCCGCGACATCTCTCTCTCGAATCCGATACTCCCAGGCGCCGCCCCCCGGCGCCGTTTTTTTTGCCGGCGCAGGTTCAACCCGGGCGGTAGATCTCGCCACCCTGCTCGCGGAACTCGGCGGCCTTGCCGGCCATGCCCAGGTCCAGCGCGGTGCGTTCGTCCACGCCCTGCGCCGCGGCGTACTCGCGCACGTCCTGCGTGATCTTCATCGAGCAGAAGTGCGGCCCGCACATCGAGCAGAAGTGCGCCAGCTTGTGCGCCTCCTTCGGCAGGGTCTCGTCGTGGTACTCCCGGGCCCGCTCCGGGTCCAGCCCGAGGTGGAACTGGTCCTCCCAGCGGAACTCGAAGCGCGCCTTGGACAGGGCGTTGTCGCGCGCCTGCGCGCCCGGGTGGCCCTTGGCCAGGTCGGCCGCGTGCGCGGCGATCCTGTAGGCCATGATGCCCTCGCGCACGTCCTCGCGGTTGGGCAGGCCCAGGTGTTCCTTGGGCGTGACGTAGCACAGCATCGCGGTGCCGAACCAGCCGATCATCGCCGCGCCGATCGCCGAGGCGATGTGGTCGTAGCCGGGCGAGATGTCGGTGACCAGCGGGCCCAGGGTGTAGAACGGCGCCTCGCCGCAGACGCGCAGCTGCCGGTCCATGTTCTCCCGGATCAGCTGCATCGGCACGTGGCCAGGTCCCTCGACCATCACCTGCACGTCATGCTTCCAGGCGATCCTCGTCAGCTCGCCCAGTGTCTCCAGCTCGGCGAACTGCGCCTCGTCGTTGGCATCGGCGATGCTGCCCGGGCGCAGGCCGTCGCCCAGCGAGAAGGCCACGTCGTAGGCCTTCATGATCCCGCAGATCTCCTCGAAGTGGGTGTACAGGAAGTTCTCCCTGTGGTGCGCCAGGCACCACTTGGCCATGATCGAGCCGCCGCGGCTGACGATGCCGGTCACGCGCCTGGCGGTCAGCGGGATGTAGCGCAGCAGCACGCCGGCGTGGATGGTGAAGTAGTCCACGCCCTGCTCGGCCTGCTCGACGAGCGTGTCGCGGAAGACTTCCCAGGTCAGGTCCTCGGCGCGGCCACCGACCTTCTCCAGCGCCTGGTAGATCGGCACCGTGCCGATCGGCACCGGCGAGTTGCGGATGATCCACTCGCGGGTCTCGTGGATGTGCCTGCCGGTGGACAGGTCCATGACCGTGTCCGCGCCCCAGCGGATCGCCCAGACCAGCTTCTCGACTTCCTCGGCGATGCCGGAGGACACCGCGGAATTGCCGATGTTCGCGTTGATCTTGGTCAGGAAGTTGCGGCCGATGACCATCGGCTCGCTTTCCGGGTGGTTGATGTTGCACGGCAGGATCGCGCGGCCGCGGGCGATCTCGTCGCGCACGAACTCCGGCGTGATCACCTTCGGGATGCTGGCGCCGAAGCTTTCGCCCGGGTGCTGGGACAGCAGGCCGGCGTCGCGCAGCATCTCCAGGCGCTGGTTCTCGCGGATCGCGACGAACTCCATCTCCGGGGTGACGATGCCGCGGCGCGCGTAGTGCATCTGGGTGACGTTGGCACCGGGCCTTGCACGGCGCGGCAGGCGGCGGTTGGGGAAGCGCACCGCATCCAGCTTCGGATCCTGCTCGCGCGCGCGCCCGAATTCCGAGGTCAGCGCGGGCAGTTCCACGGTGTCGCCGCGCTCGTCGATCCAGCTCGCGCGCAGCGGCGGCAGCCCGGCGGCCAGGTCGATCCTCGCCTCCGGGTCCGTGTACGGGCCGGAGGTGTCGTACACCGTGACGGGCGGGTTCTCCTCGCCACCGAACACCGTGGGCGTGCGGGTCTGCATGATCTCCCGCATCGGCACGCGGATGTCCGGGCGCGAGCCCTGCACGTGGATCTTGCGCGAGCCCGGGATCGGCCGGGTCACGGCTTCGGACAGCTGCGAGGTCTTCTGGATGAGGGAGCTGGGCACTGCGTTCATCGGCATCGTCCTTCTCGGTTCCCGCACGCGGTGCGTGCGGCAGGGCTCCCGGGCCGCGGGATGCGGGCCAGGACGAAGCGAAGGCGCACGACAGGCGGATTGCGGGCCGCGGACGCGGCAGTGCAATGCGGCAGATCCTGCGAAGCTTCCCTACGCCGGTGTGAACCGGATCAGGTTCGAAGGGACTGTCTCAACCGCGCGCCCGAAGGCCACGCGATACCCCCGCTTCTGCGGGCTATTGAACCACAGCGCGCGGCGGGATGCCGGCCCGCGCCGACGGCCCCCGCCAGGGGGCGCTGCTAGACTGCCTGGCGGTCCCCGTCACGGAGCCGGCATGGTCTTCCGCATCTCGTTCCTGCTGATCACCCTGCTCGCGGGCGCCGCGGGCCTGATACCGGGGCGCTTCGGCGCGGTCGTCGACAGCCTGCTGTCCGGCATGCTGGCCAACACCGGCTGGCTGTACCTGCTGGTGGTGTTCGCCACCCTGGTGTTCATGGTCTATCTGGCCTTCGGCAGCATGGGCGAGCTGCGCATCGGCGGGGAGGACGCCGAGCCGCAGTTCTCCTACGGCAGCTGGCTGGCCATGCTGTTCGCCGCCGGCATGGGCATCGGCCTGGTGTTCTGGGGCGCGGCCGAACCGTTGTCGCACTACTTCAACCCGCCCGAGGGCCTGCAGCCGGCCAGCATGCCGGCCGCACGCGCGGCCATGCGCTATGCCTACTTCCACTGGGGCCTGCACCCGTGGGCCATCTACGCCCTGATCGGCCTGGCGATGGCCTGGTTCCAGTACAACCGCCGAGGCCGCGGCCAGCTCAGCGACCTGCTGCAGCCGGTGCTCGGCCGCCACCACCGCGGCTGGGCGGGCCGCTGCGTGGACATCGCCGCGGTGGTGGCCACCGCGATCGGCGTGGCCACGACGCTCGGCTTCGGGGCGCTGCAGATCGTGGCCGGCCTGCGCACGGTGTTCGGCACGCCCGCGGGCACCGGCATGCAGGTGGCGGTGATCGCCGTGGCCTTCGTGCTGTACATGGCATCCAGCCTCAGCGGCGTGGAGCGTGGCATCAAGTGGTTGTCCAGCACCAACCTGGCCCTGGCCGCGCTGCTGATGCTGGCGGTGCTGGCGATGGGGCCGACCGCGTTCCTGTTCGACGTGTTCACCAACGCCCTGGGCGACTACCTCGACCGCCTGATCGGCATGAGCCTGCGCATGTCCCCGTTCTCCGGCAGCCCCTGGGTCGGCGAATGGACCATCTTCTACTGGGCCTGGTGGATCTCGTGGGCACCGTTCGTGGGCACGTTCATCGCACGGGTGTCCTACGGCCGCACCATCCGCGAGTTCGTCACCGGCACGGTGCTGGCGCCCAGCCTCGTGGGCTTCGCATGGTTCGCCGTGTTCGGCGGCACCACGCTGTGGCAGCAGCTGTTCGTCACCGACCTGCACCCGGTGCTGGAAAGCGGCTACCAGAACGTGCTGTTCGCCATGTTCGGCAACCTGCCGGGCAGCGCCCTGCTCAGCGCCCTCGCGGTGGTGCTGCTGGTGATCTTCTTCGTCACCTCGGCCGATTCGGCGGTGCTGGTGCTGGCCAGCATGTCCAGCGACCGGGCGGGTGATCCACCGCCGACACGCCGCATCGCCTGGGGCCTGGCCATCGCGGTGGTGGCCGCGGCACTGCTGCTGGCCGGCGGGCTGGACGCGCTGCAGGGGCTGGTCACCATCTCGGCCCTGCCGTTCGCGCTGCTGATGGTGCTGGTGATCGTGGCCGTCCACCGCACACTCGCCCACGCGCTGGCAGTGCGCAGGCGTCGCGCGCAAAGGCTGCGCCATGCACTGGAGCACTGGGTCTACGGGCCGCACCGCACGCGCGGCCCCGCACCCCCGCCGTACCAGTCGAAGGAATGACCGGCCACAACCGGGATGACCGTCGCCGGCCCCGGCATGGTCGCAATTGCAACTGTTGACGCGGCGCACCATGGTCCTGTATTCCTGAGCCCGATGCACACGAACCGCGCCATCGCGACCACCACCATTACCGGTACCGGTACCACCGGCCCCGGGGTGCGGACGCGCGTGCACGACTGAACCAGAACCATGCCGCTCCGCACCCGACGAGGGTGGGAGCGCGCGGCAAACCCACCCCCGGAGGAATCGCGGAGCCCGGACCCCGGAGCCTCCCGATGCCGACCACGCTTCCTTCCCCGCCCGGACCCGCCGACTGCCACGTGCACAAGTTCGGCGGCAGCAGCCTGGCCGACGCCTCCCGCATCCTGTCCGTGCCGCCGCTGGTGGACGACGGCGCCGGCACGCGCGTCGTGGTCGTGTCCGCGATGCAGGGTACCACCGACGCCCTGGTCGCGATGGCCGGGGCCGCGCTCGACGGACGCGACTGGCGGCCTGCATGGCAGGCGCTGCTCGACCGCCACCTCGCCACCGCGGACGCGGTCGCCAACGGCAGCGCGTGGCGCCTGTGCAGCGAACTGACCGCCGAATTCGACCTGCTGCGCGCGGACCTCGAGGCGCTCGCCCGCGGCGACCGCGACGACCCGGGCCGTATCGCGCGCGTGCACGGCATGGGCGAGCTGGCCTCGTCGCGGCTGGTGCAGGCCGCGCTCGGTCCCGGCTGGGAACGGCTCGACGCGCGCGAGGTGCTGGTCATGCACCAGGGCGAGACGGGCATGGGCGTGGACTGGGAGGAGTCGCGGGCCAGGCTCGCCGCGTGGCGCGCCGCGCACCCGTCGCCGCGCGTGGTCGTCACCGGCTTCGTCGCACGCGGCCGCGACGGCCGCGACGCCACCCTCGGCCGCAACGGCAGTGACTACTCGGCCGCGATCTTCGCCCGGCTGTTCGTCGCCGCGCAGCTGACCATCTGGACCGACGTGGACGGCGTGCTGTCGGCCGACCCGCGGCTGGTGCCCGACGCCATCGTGCTGCCGACGATGTCCTACGCCGAGGCCTGGGAGCTGGCCTACTTCGGCGCCAAGGTGCTGCACCCGCAGACGCTCGCGCCGGTGCAGTCGGGCGGAACGCCGGTACGCATCCGCAACACCCTGCGCCCGGAGGCGCCCGGCACGTGGATCCTGCCGGAGAACCCGCAAGGCGCGGACCTGGGCTCGCCGGTCAAGGGCCTGACCATCGTCCGCGGCATGGCCGTGCTGGAGCTGGCCGGCACCGGCATGGTCGGCGTGCCCGGCACCGCGGAACGCCTGTTCGCGGCGCTGCACGCCGCGGGGGTGTCGGTGACCATGATCTCGCAGGGCTCGTCCGAGCACTCGATCTGCTGCGTGGTGCGCGGCGACCAGGTGGAGAAGGCGCGCGCCGCGGTCGAGGCGGCGTTCGCCGGGGACATGGCCGACGGCCGCGTGCAGGCGGTGGAGGCCACGCACGGCATCTGCCTGCTGGCCGCGGTGGGCGACGGCATGGTCGGCATCCCCGGCGTCGCCGCGCGCCTGTTCGGCGCGCTGGCCCAGGCCCGGGTGAACATCCGCGCGATCGCGCAGGGCGCCAGCGAGCGCAACATCTCGGTCGCGATCGCCGATGCCGACGCGACCCGCGCGCTGCGCGCCGCGCACTCGGCATTCTGGCTCTCGCCGCAGACGGTGTCGGTCGGCCTGATCGGCCCGGGCAACGTCGGCCGCGCGCTGCTGGCGCAGCTGGCCGCGGTGCTGCCCGGCCTGCGCCGGCGCTCGCGCATCGACCTGCGCCTGCGCGCGATCGCCAACAGCCGGCGCATGGCGCTGGACCATTTCTCGATCGAACCCGGCGAGGCGGTGGAACGGCTGCGCGCCGACGGCGCGCTCCCGCTCGACCTCGACGCCTTCGCCGCGCACGTTCGCGCCGGGCACATCCCGCACGCGCTGATCATCGACTGCACGGCCAGCGACGGGATCGCCGCGAAGTACCCGGAATGGCTCGCCGCGGGCATCCACGTGGTCACCCCGAACAAGCACGCCGGCAGCGGCGACTGGCGGCGCTACCGCGCCCTGCGCGAGGCCCAGCGCCGCAGCGGCGCCCGGTTCGGCTACGAGGCCACGGTCGGCGCCGGGCTGCCGGTGATCCAGACCCTGCGCAACCTGGTGGACACCGGCGACGTGCTGCACGCCGTGGACGGCATGCTGTCGGGCACCCTCGCCTGGCTGTTCAACCGTTACGATGGCAGCCGTCCGTTCTCGGAACTGGTGCGCGAGGCACGGGAGCTGGGCTACACCGAACCCGACCCCCGCGACGACCTCTCGGGGCTGGACGTGGCCCGCAAGCTGGTGATCCTGGCGCGCGAGGCCGGCATGCAACTGTCGCTGGAGGACGTGGAAGTGGAAAGCCTGGTGCCGGAGGCGCTGCGCGACGTGGACCTGGACGGGTTCCTCGCGCGGATGCACGAGCTTGATGCGCCGATGGAGGCGCGACTGCGCGAGGCGCGCTCGCGCGGGCTGGTCCTGCGCCACCTCGCCCGCCTCGACCGCGATGGCCGCGCCAGCGTCGGCGTGGTCGCGCTGCCGCCCGACCATGCCTGCTGCCACACCCGGCTGACCGACAACCTGGTGCAGTTCACCACCGCGCGCTATTCGAGCAACCCGCTGGTGGTGCAGGGCCCCGGCGCCGGGCCCGAGGTGACCGCCGCCGGCGTGTTCGGCGACGTGCTCGCCATCGCCAACGCGCTCGGCGCGCCGCTGGGGGCCGGGGCATGAGCCTCCGCAGCGTGCGCGCCTTCGCGCCGGCCAGCGTCGGCAACATCGGCGTCGGCTTCGACCTGCTCGGCCACGCCGTGGACGGCCCGCGCGACATCGCCCGGGTGGCCCGGACGGCAGCGCCGGAGGTGCGCATCGCCGCGATCCGCGGCGACGTGGCCGGCGTGGACGCGCTGCCGCTCGAGGCGGAGGCCAACACCGCTGGCCGCGCGCTGCTCTCGCTGCGCGAGGCCCTCGGCCTGCCGTACGGCTTCGAGGTGGAACTCGGCAAGGGCATCCCGCTCGGCTCCGGCCTCGGCGGCTCGGCGGCCTCGTGTGTGGCCGCGCTGGTCGCGGCCAACGCCCTGCTCGACGAACCGCTGCCGCGCCAGGCGCTGTACCGCTTCGCGCTCGACGGCGAATCGGTGTCCAGCGGCAGCCGCCACGGCGACAACGTCGCGCCGATGCTGCTCGGCGGCGTGGTGATGGCCACCGCCGAACGCATGTACCCGCTGCAGGCGCCCGACTGGCTGCACGCGGTTGTCGTCCATCCCGACCAGGTGCTGGAGACCCGGCGCTCGCGCGCGGTGCTGGCCGAGCCGTACCCGCTGCACGCCGTGGTCGAGCACAGCGCCAACCTCGCCCGTTTCCTGCTCGGCCTGCAGCGGGCCGACGCGGAACTGATCCGCGACGGCCTGCGCGACGTGCTGGTCGAACCGCGCCGCGCGCCGCTGATCCCGGGCTTTGCCCGGGTGAAGCAGGCCGCGCTCGACCACGGCGCGCTCGGCGCCAGCATCTCCGGCGGCGGCCCGAGCGTGTTCGCGTGGTTCGCGTCGAAGGAGGCGGCCGAGGCCGCGGCGCCGGCAATGCGCGGCGCCTTCGCCGAGGCCGGCTACGGCGCGCGCGCCTGGGTCACGCCGGTCAACGCGCCGCGCGCGGACGTGCTGCCCGGCACGTGAACGTCCGCCCGCGCGGACCGGTCCCAGCCCACCCCGTCCCGGAACCCCACATGCGCTTCACCAGCACGCGCCAACAGTCGCCCGCCGTCGGCATCGACGCCGCGCTCGTGGCCGGCCTCGCGCCGGACGGCGGCCTGTACGTCCCCGAAAGCTTCCCGACCGTGGATTTCTCCGCGCCGCCGCCGGTACTGGCGGACACCGCGCTGCGCGCGCTCGCGCCATGGTTCGCGGAATCGGCGATCCGCGACCGCCTGCCCGCGATCTGCGCCCGGGCGTTCTCCTTCGACGCGCCGCTGCGTCCCCTGCGCGGCGAGGGCGATTTCCTGCTCGAGCTGTTCCACGGCCCGACCGCGGCGTTCAAGGATTACGCCGCGCGCTTCCTCGCCGGCGCACTGGAGGCGCTGCGCGACCCGGCGGCACCGGACACCACCATCGTCGTGGCGACCTCGGGCGACACCGGCGCCGCGGTCGCCTCCGCCTTCCACCGGCGCGAGGGCTTCCGGGTCGTGATCCTGTATCCTGACGGCATGGTCTCGCCGCGCCAGGCGCACGGGCTGGGTTGCTGGGGCGGCAACGTGCGCGCCTGCCGCGTCGCCGGGGATTTCGACGCCTGCCAGCGGCTGGCCAAGCGCGCGCTGGCGGACGCGGACCTGCGCGCGGACGTGCCGCTCGGCTCGGCCAACAGCATCAGCCTCGGCCGGCTGCTGCCGCAGACCGCGTACTACGCGCACGCCGCCTCGCACTTCCACGCGCGGCATGGCGTGCCGCTGAACTTCATCGTGCCCACCGGCAACCTCGGCAACGCCTGCGCGGCCTACGTCGCGCGGCGGATGGGCGCGCCGGTCGGCGAGATCCGCCTGGCCTGCAACGCCAACGACACCCTGCCGCGGTTCTTCGCCGGCGCCGGCTACGCCGCCCAGCCCACCCGCGCCACGCTCGCCAACGCCATGGACGTGGGCGCGCCGAGCAACTTCGAGCGCCTGCGCCACTGGCACGAATCCGATGACGCGCTGCGCGCCGGCTTCGTCGCACGCTCCGTGGACGACGACACCATCCGCGCCGTGATCCGCAGGGCAGAACAGCGGCACGGCACCGTCCCCTGCCCCCACACCGCCACCGGGCTCAAGCTGCTGGAAGACCTGCGCGCCGGAGGCGACGCCCGGCCGTGGGCGGTAGTGGCCACGGCGCATCCGGCCAAGTTCGAATCCATCGTCGAACCTCTGGTCGGGCATGCCGTTACTCCACCACCGGCGCTGGCCGAATCCCTGGCACGCCCCGCCGAGGCCTTCCCGCTGCCCGACGACTACGACGCCCTGCGGCGCGAACTGCGCCGGCTGCATGGGCTCCCGTGAGTGGCGGCAATCACGCCGCCCGGTCACGGCATCGGGCAGCGCGGCCGTGTGACGTGCCTTTGCCCGCCTTCACGATTGTCATTGCAAGCCGTTTAACGCTTGAGGTAAGCCGCGCCGCGAAGCGGCATTGGATTGGACGAATTCTTAGTGGGCAATCTATTGTGGGTCACGCCGGCCAGCAACGATCGCAATCAGGTTTACGACAGCGGTAGTGCCCTCGGCACACAGGGACGGATGGCGATTCGCAACATAGACTGCGTGAGGCAAGTGAGATCAGGACTTCCCGCCCTAACAAGCCGACGGCTTGATTCCGCTCTTCGGTGCTGGCTGATGCCAAGCAATCGCAAAGTTCACCTATGCAGCGATCGACCCGCTGCCACCCCGTAGGCTCCGGAAGCTCTTGGTGCCCCGTGCGCACCAAGTTGATAACGGGGTTGACCATCGTCCCGACAAATTCTCGGCGTGATTGGTAGCTGGGAAGATCGCCGCTGCTCCAGCGGCCGTACCAATCCCATAAGCTACCAAAGGTGATGGGATTTTCGATGCGGCAACGGGCAACCTTGCGGTAGCCGTACACGCTCCCGCTCTCCAGCCAGGACTGCTTGATCAGGCCCAGTACGCGCCGATCGTCCTTGGCCCGTGCCGACAGCGGCGCCCGACGCCAGGCATAGTAGCCGCTGGGGTGCACGCCCAACACCCGGCACATGCTGCGCACCCGGAACTCCCGTTCGTGGTCGCGCATGAAGGCGTACTTCACCCGGACTGCTTGGCAAAGTACGCCGCGGCTTTTTTTAGAATGTCGCGCTCCTCCGTGACCCGGCGAAGCTCCGACTTGAGCCGGCGCAACTCGTCCGCCTGGTCCGCCGTCGCTGCCCGCTCGGGCCCGGATCGACCGTACTGCTTCCGCCACGTGTAGAGGCTGTGGATCGACACCCCCAGCCGATCGGCCACCTCTGCCACCGAGTGGCCGCGGTCCGTCACCTGCCTGACCGCTTCAACCTTGAACTCTTCCGTGTACCGCTTGCTGCTCATGGACACTCCTGCTGCTGCCGTGGATTATGGCTGCAAGGTGTCTACGAAACACGGGGCGATTCAAACGCGCGCCCCTTCATTTCGAACTTATATGGATCCACGGTGGCGCCCCCTATACCACTTCACACCAATCAGCCCCCGGAACCTGGTGATAACGCCGAATATTCAGCCAGTGCCCCGGCCGGTCAATTCAGAAAAATCCTGCATCCAGCCAGGCACCTGGCAGGGGACCGGCGTCCGCCGGGAACGTTCTTGCATCGCCGCAATCGCCGCGAGCGGGGCGCAAAGTGCTGTCTCCCCGGAATCGCCCGACAAGTCAGCACGGAGGCGGTAGCCGGATCGCCACTGCATGTGCCGGCGAAGCCCGTGGCCGGATGCGGCGGCTGGCGCGCCCCGGCCGCGGGGCGAGGACGTCAATCCGGCAGCCGGACGGGGCGCGCGCGGTGCCCGGTCGCCGGCGGCCGGCGCGGGCAGCCGTCAGAAATCGAGCAGGGCCCGGTTGCGCACTGCGCCCTTGTCGGCGCTGGTGGCCAGCAGCGCGTAGGCCTTCAGCGCGGTGCTGACCTTGCGCTGGCGCGGTTGCGCCGGCTTCCAGCCCTTCGCGTCCTGTTCGGCGCGGCGGGCGGCCAGCTCGTCCTCCGGCACCAGCAGTTCGATGCTGCGCGCGGGGATGTCGATGCGGATGCGGTCGCCGTCGCGCACCAGGCCGATGGTGCCGCCGGCCGCCGCTTCCGGCGACACGTGGCCGATGGACAGGCCGGAGGTGCCGCCGGAGAAGCGCCCGTCGGTCAGCAGCGCGCACTGCTTCCCCAGCCCCTTCGACTTCAGGTAGCTGGTCGGGTACAGCATCTCCTGCATGCCCGGACCGCCACGCGGGCCCTCGTAGCGGATCACCACCACCTCGCCCGGCCGCACCTCGTCGCCGAGGATGCCCTTCACCGCCGCGTCCTGGCTTTCGTACACCCGCGCCGGGCCCTCGAACACGAGGATGGACTCGTCCACGCCGGCGGTCTTCACCACGCAGCCGTCGGCGGCGATGTTGCCGTACAGCACGGCCAGGCCGCCGTCGCGCGAGTAGGCGTGGTCCGCGTCGCGGATGCAGCCCCCGGCACGGTCCAGGTCCAACTCCGGCCAGCGCGTGTCCTGGCTGAAGGCCTCCTGCGTCGGGATGCCGGCCGGGCCGGCGCGGTAGAAGGTGCGCACCGCCTCGTCGTCCGTGCGGGTCACATCCCAGCGCCCGATCGCCTCGCCCAGCGTCGGCGCGTGCACCGTGGGCACCGTGGTGTCGAGCAGGCCGGCGCGCGCCAGCTCGCCGAGGATGGCCATGATCCCGCCGGCGCGGTGCACGTCCTCGATGTGGTACTGCTGCGTGTTCGGCGCCACCTTGCACAGCTGCGGCACCCGGCGCGAGAGGTGGTCGATGTCGCGCAGGGTGAACGGCACCTCCGCCTCCTGCGCCGCGGCCAGCAGGTGCAGGATGGTGTTGGTCGAGCCGCCCATGGCGATGTCCAGCGCCATCGCGTTCCGGAACGCGGCGAAGGTGGCGATGCCGCGCGGCAGCGCGCGCGGGTCGCCGTCGCCGTACCAGCGGTGCACCAGCTCCATCACCGTGCGCCCGGCGCGCAGGAACAGCTCGCGGCGGTCGGCGTGCGTGGCCAGCAGGGTGCCGTTGCCCGGCAGGGCCAGGCCCAGCGCCTCGGTCAGGCAGTTCATCGAGTTGGCGGTGAACATGCCCGAGCAGGAACCGCAGGTCGGGCAGGCGCTGCGCTCGTACTCGGCCACCTGCTCGTCGGTCACGCCCGGATCGCCCGCGGCGACCATGGCGTCGACCAGGTCGAGCCCGTGGTCCGCCAGCCGGGTCTTGCCGGCCTCCATCGGCCCGCCGGACACGAACACGGTGGGGACGTTGAGGCGCAACGCGGCCATCAGCATGCCCGGGGTGATCTTGTCGCAGTTGGAGATGCACACCAGCGCGTCGGCGCAGTGGGCGTTGACCATGTACTCCACCGCGTCGGCGATCAGCTCGCGGCTGGGCAGCGAATACAGCATGCCGTCGTGGCCCATGGCGATGCCGTCGTCCACGGCGATGGTGTTGAACTCCCTGGCCACGCCGCCCACGCGTTCGATCTCGCGCACCACCAGCTGGCCCAGGTCCTTGAGGTGGACGTGGCCGGGCACGAACTGGGTGAACGAGTTGGCGATGGCGATGATCGGCTTGCCGAAATCCCCGTCCTTCATGCCGGTGGCGCGCCACAGCGCGCGGGCGCCGGCCATGTTGCGTCCGTGGGTGGAGGTCTTCGAGCGGTATTCGGGCATCGGGGGGAGTAATTCCGGAATGCGGTTACGTATGTTGGGGCATCACCTGCCGGTCCGCGCCGAGGTTTCAATTGCAACGTTTTCGCGTGCAACGAAAGTCGGAAAAAATTTTTCCGGAACCCTATTGACACGGCCGTTCGGGGAAGTTTAGTGTCGGCTCATGCTGCAACGCCACATGGACATCGCGAACGCTCTTTCCGGCACGCGCGCCAGCGCCGCGGCGTCCATTCTCGTACTCGTCCTTATTACCTCGCCAACAGGTGCGGGACGGGTCGACGTGTAACCGAAAAACACGCCAGATCTGCAAGGAACCCCGCACCGCAAGGTCGCGGGGTTTTTTGTTGCCGGTTTTCCCACCCCAGCCACCGACACAACGGACCACGCCATGAGCCAGCAGACCCTTCCCCGCTTCAGGATCGCCATCGTCGGCTACGGCAGCCAGGGCCGCGCGCACGCGCTGAACCTCCGTGATTCCGGCTACGAGGTCACCGTGGGCCTCCGCCCCGGCGGCCCGACCGAGGCGAAGGCAACAGCCGACGGCTTCACCGTCACCACGCCCGCGGAGGCGGTGCGCGACGCCGACCTCGTCGCGGTGCTCACCCCGGACATGGTGCAGAAGAAGCTGTACGAGGAGGTGCTGGCGCCGAACATGAAGCAGGGCGCGGTGCTGCTGTTCGCGCACGGCTTCAACGTGCACTACGGGCTGATCGCCCCGCGCGAGGACCTCGACGTGGTGCTGGTCGCGCCCAAGGGCCCGGGCGCGCTGGTGCGCCGCGAGTACGAGATCGGGCGCGGCGTGCCCTGCATCTGGGCGGTGCACCAGGACCGCAGCGGCAAGGCGGAGGAATACGCGCTGGCCTACGCCGCGGGCCTCGGCGGCGCCCGCGCCAACCTGATCCGCACCACCTTCAAGGAGGAGACCGAGACCGACCTGTTCGGCGAACAGGCGGTGCTGTGCGGCGGCGCCTCGTCGCTGGTGCAGGCCGGCTTCGAGGTGCTGGTCGAGGCCGGCTACCAGCCGGAGATCGCCTACTACGAGGTGCTGCACGAGCTGAAGCTGATCGTGGACCTATTCTACGAGGGCGGCATCACCCGGATGCTGGAGTTCGTGTCCGAGACCGCCCAGTACGGCGACCACGTCAGCGGCCCGCGCGTCATCGACGCCTCGGTGAAGGCACGGATGAAGCAGGTGCTCGGGGAGATCCAGGACGGCACCTTCGCCCGCAACTGGATCGCCGAGTACGAGGCCGGCCTGCCCAACTACAGGAAGTACCGCCAGGCCGACCTCGAGCACCCGATCGAACAGGTCGGCCGCAGGCTGCGCGAGAAGATGACCTGGCTGCAGGGCCAGGACGGCGCCGCCGCCACGGCCACCCCGACACGGAAAGAGGCTGCGTGATGAACGGCGCGCGCTGGCTGGTGCAGGCGCTGGAAGCCGAGGGCGTGGACACGATCTTCGGCTATCCGGGCGGCGCGATCATGCCGTTCTACGACGCGCTGCACGGCGCGTCGCTGCGGCACGTGCTGGTACGCCACGAGCAGGGCGCCGCCTTCGCCGCCAACGGCTACGCGCGCGCCAGCGGCCGCGTCGGGGTCTGCGTGGCCACCTCCGGCCCCGGCGCCTCGAACCTGGTCACCGGCATCGCCGACGCGATGCTGGACTCGGTGCCGATGGTGGTGATCACCGGCCAGGTGCCGACCCCGCTGATGGGCACGGACGCGTTCCAGGAACTGGACGTGTTCGGCATGACCCTGCCGATCGTCAAGCACAGCTTCCTGCCGCGCACCGTGGACGAGCTGCGGCGCGCGGTGCCGGAGGCGTTCCGGATCGCGCGCAGCGGGCGCCCCGGCCCGGTGCTGATCGACCTGCCCAAGAACGTGCAGCTGGCCGACGCCTCGCAGCTGGGCGCGTACGTGCCGCTGGCGCCCGTGCCCGTGCCGCCGGCGCCGGACGCCTCGCTGCACGAGGCCGCGGCGGTGATCGCGCAGGCGCAAAGGCCGGTGATCTACGCCGGCGGCGGCGTGGTGCTGGGCGACGCGGTGGAGGCCTTCCGCGAGTTCGTGGACCTGACCGGCTTCCCCACGGTGATGACCCTGAAGGCACTGGGCGCGCTGCCGCCCGGGCATCCGTGCAACCTGGGCATGCTCGGCATGCACGGCAACCGCGCCGCGAACATGGCGGTGCAGGAATGCGACCTGCTGATCGTGGTCGGCGCGCGCTTCGACGACCGCGCCACCGGCAAGCTGGCCGAGTTCGCGCCGTTCGCGCGCGTGGTGCATATCGACGCCGACACCGCCGAGATCGGCAAGCTGCGCGCGGTGGATGCCGCGGTTCCCGGCGACGTGGCGACCAGCCTGGCCCGCCTGAGCGCGGTCGCGGCGCAGAACGCCGGGCGCCATGCCGCCGCGCGCGAGGCGTGGCGCGCCGCGTGCATGGAACGCGCGTGCCGCCACGCGCCGCGCTACGACGCGCCCGGCGACAAGGTCTACGCGCCCGCGCTGCTGAAGCGGCTGAGCGAGCTGGCGCCGGACGCGACCGTGGCCTGCGACGTCGGCCAGCACCAGATGTGGGTGGCGCAGCACTGGCGCTTCCACCACCCGCGCCGGCACCTGACCAGCGGCGCGCTGGGCGCGATGGGCTTCGGCCTGCCGGCGGCGATCGGCGCCCAGCTAGAGGACCCGCAGGCACGGGTGATCTGCGTCAGCGGCGACGGCTCGTTCATGATGAATGTGCAGGAGCTGGCCACGCTGCGCCGCTACCGGCTGCCGGTGAAGATCGTGCTGCTCGACAACTCCGCCCTGGGCATGGTGCGCCAGTGGCAGGAGCTGTTCTTCGACCGCCGCTACTCGGAGATCGACCTGTCCGACAACCCGGACTTCGCCGGGGTCGCGCGCGCGTTCGGCATCGAGGCGATGCACGTGGACCGCGCCGCGGACGTCGAGGACGCGCTGCAGGCGCTGCTGCGCACGGAAGGCCCGGCGCTGCTGCACGTGGCCATCGACACCGCCGCCAACGTCTGGCCGCTGGTCCCGCCGAACCACAACAACGCGCAGATGATCGATCCGGACGGTGACGAACCGGCCGTCGCCGCCACTTCCTCCCCCACGCCGGACCACAGGGAACCGACCGATGCGTTACCAGCTTGACCTGACGCTGAGGCGCGCCGAGGGCGCGCTGCTGCGCGTGCTCGGCACCGCCGAGCGGCGCGGCTTCACGCCACTGTCGGTCGACGGCGAGGCGCAGCCCGACGGCGACCGCTGGCACCTGCGCATGACCGTCGAGGGCGAGCGCGGCGAACACGTCCTGCAGCAGCAGCTGTCCCGGCTCCACGACTGCCTGGCCGTGCAGGTGCGCCCATGTCCGTGACCGCATCCGTTTCCACGATCGCCGGGGCCGCGGCGGCGAAGCCCCGGGTCTGGTTCGACGGCGCCCTGGTCGACTGGGACGCGCCGCAGGCCCCGCTGGCCACGCACGCCATGCACTACGGCAGCGGCGTGTTCGAGGGCATCCGCGCCTACGCCACCGCCGGCGGCGCGGCCGTGTTCCGCCTGCCCGAGCACCTGGATCGCATGCGCCGCGGCGCGGAGACGATCGGGCTGCCGTTCGACCCGGCGCAGGCCACGCAGGCCGTGCTGGCCACGCTGCGCGCCAACCGCCACCGCGACGCCTACATCCGGCCGCTGGCATGGTTCGGCGAGGGCGGCTTCGGGCTGGACGTCGAGGGCCACGTGCCGCACCTGATGGTCGCGACGACCGCCACCAACGTGCACCTCAACGGCACGCGCGCGCGCCTGGCCGTGGCCGGCTGGCGCCGCAACCCGGCCGACTCGCTGCCGCCGCTGAAGCTGTGCGGCGCCTACGTCAACTCGATCCTCGCCAAGCGCGAGGCGAAGGCGCGCGGCTTCGACGAGGCGCTGTTCACCGACCGCGACGGCTTCGTGGTCGAGTGCACCGGCGCGAACGTGTTCATGGTCAGCGGCGGCCGCGTCACCGCGGTCGAGCACCCGGACGCGCTGCCGGGCATCACCCGCGACACCCTGCTGCGGCTGTCCGGCGCCGAGGCGCGCCGGGTGACGCTGGAGGAGCTGCTGCAGGCCGACGAGGTGTTCGCCTGCGGCACCGCCGCCGAGGTCGCGCCGGTGGCGCAGGTCGAGGACCGCCGCTACGGCGACAACCCGGTCACGCGCGAGCTGCAGGCGCTGTACGCGCGCGTCGTCCGCGGCGAGGAAAGCGCCTGGCGCCACTGGCTGGCGGAAGTGTGATGGACAGCTGCGTAGCCGCCCCCGCCACGACGGTCACCGCCAGCGACGTGCTGGCGGCGCAGGCGCGCCTGCGCAGGTACCTCGACCCCACCCCCACGCACTACGCCGAGCGCTTCGGCTGCTGGCTGAAGCTGGAGAACCTGCAGCGCACGGGTTCGTACAAGGTACGCGGCGCGCTCAACGCGCTGCTGGCCGCGCGCGAGCGCGGCGACCACCGCTACGTGGTGACCGCATCGGCCGGCAACCACGCACAGGGCCTGGCCTGGGCCGCCTACCGGCTCGGCGTGCCGGTGATCACCGTGATGCCGAGGACCGCGCCGCAGACCAAGGTGGCCGGCGTCGCCCACTGGGGCGCGACCGTGCGCCTGCACGGCGAGACCTACGACGAGGCCCGTGCCTTCGCCGCCGGGCTGGCGCACCAGAACGGCTGGCGCCTGCTGTCGGCGTTCGACGACCCGGACGTGATCGCCGGACAGGGAACGGTCGGCCTGGAGATCGCCGCGGCGATGCAGCCGGACGTGGTGCTGGTGCCGATCGGCGGCGGCGGCCTGGCCTCGGGCGTGGTGCTGGCGCTGAAGTCGCAGGGCGTGAAGATCGTCGGCGCCCAGGTCGAGGGCGTGGACGCGATGGCGCGCGCCCTGCGCGGCGACCGCAGCCCGCGCGAGCCCGCGGCCACGCTGGCCGACGGCGTGCGCGTGAAGGAACCCGGCCACCTGACCGAACGCGTGTTGCGCGACGGCCTCGACGACATCGTCATCGTGCGCGAGGCGGAACTGCGCGAGACCCTGGTGCGCCTGGCGCTGGAGGAGCACGTGATCGCCGAGGGCGCCGGCGCGCTGGCGCTGGCCGCGGGCAAGCGCGTCCCGGGACGGCGCAAGTGCGCGGTGGTCTCCGGCGGCAACCTCGATGCCGGCGTGCTGGCCCGGCTGCTGTCCGAAGTGCGCCCGCGCCCGCCGCGCAGGCCGCGCCGGCTCGCGCGGGAGCGACTTACCACGCCGGCGGGACAGCCGTTCGCGCTCCCCGCCGGCCTCGTTCCCACGCTGCCGCCGCAACCGCAGGCGGCCTCCCGCAAGGCACGCAAGGCATCGCACGAGGAAGTCCTCGCATGAATTCCCCCGGACAGATCCGCATCTTCGACACCACCCTGCGCGACGGCGAGCAGTCGCCGGGCTGCAGCATGACCCCGCAGCAGAAGCTGGTGATGGCGCGCGCCCTCGCCGAACTGGGCGTGGACATCATCGAGACCGGTTTCCCCGCCAGCTCGCAATCCGACCGCGAGGCCACCGCGCTGATCGCGCGCGAGCTGCGCGGCACCACCCTGGCCGTGCTCTCGCGCTGCGTGCAGTCCGACATCGAGGCCTCCACGCGCGCGCTCGAGGGCGCGGCGAAACCCCGCCTGCACGTGTTCATCTCCACCAGCCCGCTGCACCGCGAGCACAAGCTGCGCATGAGCCGCGAACAGGTGCTGGAATCGGTGGCCAGGCACGTGGCGCTGGCCCGCTCCTGCGTGGACGACGTCGAGTTCTCGGCCGAGGACGGCACCCGCACCGAGGAGGATTTCCTGCACGAGGTGGTGGAGGTCGCCATCGCCAGCGGCGCCACCACCATCAACATCCCGGACACGCTGGGCTACGCCGTGCCGGACGAGATCCGCGGGCTGTTCCGCCGCCTGATCGAGAACGTGCCGGGCGCGAAGGACGTGGTGTTCAGCACCCACTGCCACGACGACCTCGGCCTGGCCGTGGCCAACTCGCTGGCCGCGATCGAGGGCGGCGCGCGCCAGGTGGAGTGCACCATCAACGGCATCGGCGAGCGCGCCGGCAACGCCGCGCTGGAGGAAGTGGTGATGGCGCTGAAGGTGCGCAACGCCTGGTACGGCGCCGACACCGGCATCGCCACGCCCCGGCTGGTGCCGGCCTCGAAGCTGCTGCAGCGGCTGATCGGCAGGCCGGTGCAGCACAACAAGGCCATCGTCGGCGAGAACGCGTTCGCGCACGAGTCCGGCATCCACCAGCACGGCATGCTGCGCAACCGCGCCACCTACGAGATCATGAACCCGTCCGACGTCGGCTGGCCAGACTCGAAGCTGGTGCTCGGCCGCCACAGTGGCCGCGCCGCGGTCGGCCACCGCCTGCGCGCCCTGGGCTACGCGCTGGAGGACGAGCAGCTCGACCTGGTGTTCTCGCGGTTCAAGGAACTGTGCGAACGCCAGCGCACCGTGGATGACGACGACCTGGAGGCGCTGATGAACGGCAGCATCGCCGGCCAGGGCTGGCGCCTGGCCTCGATGACCGTCAGCGACCGCGGCCAGCGCGCCAGCGCGCAGGTCGAGCTGTCCGATCCCGAGGGCCGCAGGCGCAGCGAGAGCGCGCTGGGCGACGGCCCGGTGGACGCGCTGTTCGCGGCGCTGTCGGCCGCGCTCGACGTGAAGCTGGCGCTGGAGAGCTACAGCGTGCACAGCGTCGGCATCGGCAGCGACGCCCGCGGCGAGGCCACGCTCAGCGTGCGCCACGAAGGCGAGGAGTACGTCGGCACCGGCACCAGCCGCGACATCATCGAGGCCAGCGCGCTGGCCTGGCTCGACGTCGCCAACCGGATCCTGCGCAACCGGCAGCCGCGGCAGGCCGCGGCCAGCGCATGAACGGACGCACCGGGAGCACGGACACGCCATGACCGGCCATCCACCGAAGACGATGTACGACAAGCTGTGGGACGCGCACGTCGTCGTCCCCGAGAGCGACGACGCGCCCGCGGTGCTGTACATCGACCTGCACCTGATCCACGAGGTCACCTCGCCGCAGGCCTTCGACGAGCTGCGCGCGCGCGGCCTGCGCCCGCGCCGACCGGACCTGACCAAGGCGACGATGGACCACTCCACGCCGACCCTGCCGCCCGGGCCGGACGGCCGCCTGCCCTACGCCAGCGAGGCTTCCGAGCGCCAGGTCGGGCAGCTTGCGCGCAACTGCGCCGAGTTCGGCATCGAGCTGTTCGACTTCGGCTCGGACCGCCGCGGCATCGTCCACGTGATGGCGCCGGAGCTGGGCCTGACCCGGCCCGGCATGACCATCGTCTGCGGCGACAGCCACACCAGCACCCACGGCGCGTTCGGCGCGCTCGCCTTCGGCATCGGCACCAGCGAGGTCGGCCACGTGCTGGCCACCCAGTGCCTGCTGCAACGCAAGGCGAGGACGATGGCGATCACCATCGGCGGCACGCTCGCGCCCGGCGTCGGCGCCAAGGACGTGATCCTGCACGTGATCGGGAAGATCGGCGTCGGCGGCGGCACCGGGCACGTGATCGAGTACCGCGGACCGGCGGTGCGCGCGATGGACATGGAGCAGCGGATGACCCTGTGCAACATGTCCATCGAGGCCGGCGCGCGCGCGGGCATGGTCGCGCCAGACGACACCACCTTCGAATGGCTGGCACGCGCGCCGCGCGCGCCGAAGGGCGAGGCGTTCGAACGCGCCGTCGCGTACTGGCGCTCGCTGGCCAGCGACGAGGGCGCGGAATTCGACGTGGAAGTGCACATCGACGCCTCGGAGATCCGGCCCACGCTGACCTGGGGCACGCATCCCGGCACCGCGATCGCCGTGGACGCGCCGATCCCGCCCGCGAACGACCCGGTGGCGCGCAAGGGCCTGGACTACATGGGCTTCCAGCCCGGCGAGACGCTCAAGGGCAAGCGCGTGGACGTGGTCTTCGTCGGCTCCTGCACCAACGGCCGCCTGCGCGACCTGCGCGAGGTCGCCGGCGTGCTGCGCGGCCGCCGCGTCGCGCCGCACGTGCGCATGCTGGTGGTGCCCGGTTCGGAACAGGTCAAGCGCCAGGCCGAGGCCGAGGGCATCCACGAGGTCATCCGCGCCGCCGGCGCCGAGTGGCGCGAGCCCGGATGCTCCATGTGCATCGCCATGAACGGCGACCTGGTCGGCCCGGGCCAGCTCGCCGTCTCCACCAGCAACCGCAACTTCGAGGGCCGGCAGGGACCGGGGGCGCGCACGCTGCTGGCCTCGCCGCTGACCGCCGCCTGGGCCGCGGTCAACGGCCACGTCGCCGACCCGCGCGAACTCTTCCCCTCCCACGAGCAATCCGAGGTCGCATGATGCAATCCGCCGCCGCCACCCGCCCGGCCCCGCCGCGGCGCGATCCGCTGGTTCAGATCGTCTCGCGCAGCGTGGTACTGCCGCAGACCAACATCGACACCGACCAGATCATCCCGGCGCGCTTCCTCTCGACCACCACGCGCGAGGGCCTGGGCAGGCACGCCTTCCACGACTGGCGCTGGCTGGCCGACGGCAGCCCGAACCCGGATTTCCCGTTCAACCGCCCGGAGAACGCCGGCCGCACGATCCTGCTGGCCGGGTGCAACTTCGGCTGCGGTTCCTCGCGCGAGCACGCGCCGTGGGCGCTGCGCGACCTCGGCCTGCGCGCGGTGGTCAGCAGCGGGATCGCCGACATCTTCCGCAACAACGCGCTCAAGAACGGGCTGCTGCCGGTGGTGCTGCCCGAGCCGGTGGTGCAGATGCTGATGCGGCGCCCGGACGACGAGCTGGAGATCGACATCGCCACCCGCGAGCTGCGCACACCGGACCGGCAGGTCTTCCACTTCCCGCTCGACGACTTCGCGCGCACCTGCCTGCTGGAGGGCGTGGACGAGCTGGGCTGGCTGCTCGCCCGCGAGAACGAGATCCGACTGTACGAGGAACGCTTCCATGCGCGCTGACATCGTCCTGCTGCCGGGCGACGGCATCGGCCCCGAAGTCACCGCCGCCGCCGCGGAGGTGCTGCGCGAGGTCGGCCTGCGCCACGGCCACGACTTCCGTTTCCACGAGCACGACATCGGCGGCATCGCCATCGACCGCCACGGCGACCCGCTGCCACCGGCCACGCTCGATGCCTGCCGCAGGGCCGACGCGGTGCTGCTCGGCGCCGTGGGCGGGCCGAAGTGGAGCGACCCGAACGCGAAGGTGCGCCCCGAACAGGGCCTGCTGGCGCTGCGCAAGGCGCTCGGCCTGTACGCCAACCTGCGCCCGGTGCGCCCGCACCCGGCGGCGATCGGCGCCTCGCCGGTCAAGCCGCACCTGCTCGCCGGCGTGGACCTGCTGGTGGTGCGCGAGCTGACCGGCGGCATCTACTTCGGCGACAAGGCCCGCGACGCCGGCGGCGCCAGCGACCTGTGCCGCTACAGCGTCGCCGAGATCGAGCGCGTGGTCCGCCGCGCCTGCACCCTGGCGCGCGCGCGCCGCGGCCACGTCACCTCGGTGGACAAGGCCAACGTGCTGGAGACCTCGCGGCTGTGGCGAGACGTCGCCACCCGCGTCGTGCGCGAGGAATTCCCCGACGTCACCCTCGAGCACCAGCTGGTGGACTCGATGGCGATGCACCTGATCGCCCGGCCGCGCGCCTACGACGTCATCGTCACCGAGAACATGTTCGGCGACATCCTCACCGACGAGGCCTCGATGCTGGCCGGCTCGCTCGGCCTGCTGCCCTCGGCCTCGCTGGGCGACGGCGGCATCGGCCTGTACGAGCCGATCCACGGCTCGGCGCCGGACATCGCCGGCAAGGGCCTGGCCAACCCCATCGGCACCATCCTCAGCGCCGCGCTGCTGCTGCGCCACTCGCTGGGGCTGGAGGCGGAGGCGCGCTGCATCGAGACCGCGGTGGATGCCGCGCTTGCGGACGGAGCCTTCACCGCCGACCTCGGCGGCGACCTGTCCACGGACGCCGTGACCCGGGCGGTGATCGCGCGCCTGCCGGAAGGCTTCTACGTGGTCAGGCTGCGCGATTGACGCGCGTCCCGGTTGCCGGCGGGCGCGGGCACCCGGTCCCGCGCCCGCCGCCGTATCCTGTCGCCCCGGCACGGGAGGCGCGGCATGCACCGCGGCGCATCCGGACCCGTGGACGGCGGCCGTGCGGGCTGGAACGGTTCCGGACAGCCGCGCCCCGACAGGACGTACGATGCGCCCGGCCGTTCGTGCCCGGATGGCGGGCCTGCGCGGTGGCGCCGCGCGGCATCGCCTGGCGCGGCGCGGACGCATCCCACGCCACCGCCATGCTCATCCTGGGGTTCTCGTCGGAAAAGGTCCCGCTCGGATCGGGCAGCTTCCACTGCCCGGCCTGCGACCGCGAATGCCGTTACGTGCTTGCCGGCTGGAAACACCGGGTCACGCTGTTCTTCATCCCGGTGTACACGTCCTCCCCACGCGACGTCCGCGTCGAATGCGAACGCTGCGGCGGCGGATTCCCGCGTTCCGTGCTCGATCCCGGCGGCGCCGCGGCGGCGACGTGGCGCTGCCCGTCCTGCCGGGCGGACAATCCACCGCAACGGGCACGCTGCCGGTCGTGCGGCGCGCCGCGCGCGGGCACGCGGATCCGCGTCTGAGCCGGGCATGCCGTGGCGCGGCCCGCCGGGACCGCGGATGATCCGCCTTGCCGCTCAGCGCGCCTCCGCGGGCCGCACCCGGAACCACGCCGCGTACAGCGCCGGCAGGAACAGCAGGGTCAGCACCGTGGCCACGGTCAGGCCGCCCATGATCGCCACCGCCATCGGCCCGAAGAAGGCGCTGCGCGAAAGCGGGATCATCGCCAGGATCGCCGCCAGCGCGGTCAGCACGATCGGCCGGAACCGGCGCACGGTGGCGTCGATGATCGCGTGCCAGCGATCGTGGCCTGCGTCGATGTCCTGCTGGATCTGGTCCACCAGGATCACCGAGTTGCGCATGATCATGCCCGCGAGGGCGATGGTGCCGAGCATGGCCACGAAACCGAACGGCACCCGGAACAGCAGCAGCGCGAGGGTCACGCCGATCAGGCCCAGCGGCGCGGTCAGCAGCACCAGCGCCACGCGCGGGAAGCTGCGCAGCTGCAGCATCAGCAGCGTGGTCACCACCAGCACGAACAGCGGCATGCCGGCCATGATCGAGCGCTGGCCGCGCCCCGAGTCCTCGACCGTGCCGCCGGTCTCGAGCAGGTAGCCTTCCGGCAGCGCCGCGCGGATCTCCTCCAGCGTGGGCAGGATCTGCGCGGTCACCGTCGGCGGGGTCAGGCCGTCGCGGATGTCGGCACGCACGGTCACCGTCGGCAGGCGGTTGCGGTGCCAGATCACGCCATGCTCGAAGCCGTATTCCAGGCGCGCGATCTGCGACAGCGGCACGCTGCCGCCTGGCGTGGGCACCGCCAGGTCGGGCAGCCCGTCGAGGTCCACGCGCTCGTCGGCAGGGCCGCGCAGCAGCACCTCGATCAGTTCGTTGTCCTCGCGGTAGGTGCTGACCTTCAGCCCGTTCAGCGAGGCCATCAGGAAACCGGCCACGTCGCGGCTGCTGATGCCCAGCGCGCGCGCGCGTTCCTGGTCGATGTCCAGCCGCACCACCTTGCCGGGCTCTTCCCAGTCGAGGTTGACGTTGGCCACGTGCGGGTTGGCGCGCACCTTCTCCGCCACCTGGCGGGCAATCGCCAGCACCCGGTCGATGTGCTCGCCGGAGACGCGGAACTGGACCGGGTAGCCGACCGGCGGGCCGTTCTCGAGCCGGGTGACGCGCATCTGCAGCTCGGGGAACGCCGGCGCGACCTCTTCGATCAGCCAGCTGCGCAGCGCCTCGCGCGCCGCGAGGTCCCTGGCGCGGACCACGAACTGGCTGAAGTGGGCCTGCGGCAGCTGCTGGTCCAGCGGCAGGTAGAAACGCGGCGATCCGGTGCCGACGTAGGCCACGTAGTTCTCGATGTCGTCGCGCTGCGCCAGCAGTTCCTCCAGCCGCCGCGCCTGGGCATCGGTGGCCTTGAGCGAGGCGCCTTCCTCCAGCTCGAGGTCGACCATCAGTTCCGGCCGGGTCGAGTCGGGGAAGAACTGCTGCGGCACGAACCGGAACAGTAGCACCGAGGCGGCGAACGCGGCCGCGGTGGCACCGATCACCAGCCAGCGGCGGCGCAGGCAGGCGTCGAGCAGGCTGCGGAAGCTGCGGTAGAACGGCGTGTCGTACGGATCGCGCCCGTGCGCGGCGGGCGGCGGCGCGATCCAGCGCGCCAGCGCCGGGAAACGCGCGGCCAGGCGCGCGCGCAGCGGCCCCGGCCCGGACGCGCGGCCCGCGTGCGGGTCGGGCAGCATGTGGTAGCCGAGGTACGGGATGAACAGCACCGCGGCGATCCACGACAGCACCAGCGAGATCGTCACCACCTGGAACAGCGAGCGGGTGTACTCGCCCGTGCTCGAGGCCGCGGTCGCGATCGGCAGGAAGCCGGCGGCGGTGACCAGGGTGCCGGTGAGCATCGGGAACGCGGTGCTCTCGTAGGCGAAGCCCGCCGCCTTCATCCGCTCCAGGCCCTGCTCCATCTTCACCGCCATCATCTCCACGGCGATGATCGCGTCGTCCACCAGCAGGCCGAGCGCGAGCACCAGCGCGCCCAGCGAGACCTTGTGCAGGCCGATGCCGAAGTAGTGCATCGCCGCGAAGGTCATCGCCAGCACCAGCGGGATGCTGACCGCGACCACCAGGCCCGTGCGCAGGCCCAGCGAGAAGAAGCTGACCAGCAGCACGATGGCCACCGCCTCGGCCAGCACGCGGACGAACTCGCCGACGGACTCGCGCACCGCCTGCGGCTGGTCGCTGACCTTGCGCAGCTGCATGCCCGCCGGCAGTGTCTTCTGCAGGCGCTGGAATTCCTTCTCGAGCGTCTCGCCCAGGCGCAGGATGTCGCCACCGTCGCGCATCGCCACCGCGATGCCGATGGCGTCCTCGCCCATGAAGCGCATGCGCGGCTGCGGCGGGTCGGAGAAGCCGCGCTCCACGCGCGCGATGTCACCGAGCCGGAAGGTGCGGCCGTTCGCGCGCACCGGGAACCCGAGGATCTCCTCGACCGAACCGAACCGGCCGCCGACCCGCAGCTGCACGCGCTCGCTGCCGGTCTCGACGAAGCCCGACGGGACCACCGCGTTCTGTGCCGCCAGCGCCTCGTGCACCGCCGCCAGCGGGATGCCGAGCGTGGCCAGCCTGGTGTTGGAGACCTCGATCCAGACCTTCTCGTCCTGCAGTCCGACGAGCTCGACCTTGCCCACGTCCGGCACGCGCTCCAGGGCCAGCTGGATGCGGTCGGCATAATCCTTCATCACCGCGTAGTCGAAGCCGGGCGCGGTCAGCGCGTAGATGTTGCCGAAGGTGTCGCCGAACTCGTCGTTGAAGAACGGTCCGATTGCCTCTTCCGGCAGCGTCGCGCGGATGTCGCCGACCTTCTTGCGGATCTGGTACCAGAGCTCCGGGATGTCCTTCGACTTCATCGAGTCGCGGGCCATGAAGATCACCTGCGACTCGCCGGGGCGCGAATAGGAGCGGATGAACTCGTACTGGCCGGTGGTCATCAGCGCCTTCTCGATGCGCTCGGTGACCTGGCGCGAGACCTCCTCGGCGGTGGCGCCGGGCCACAGCGTGCGCACCACCATGGCGCGGAAGGTGAACGAGGGGTCCTCGGACTGGCCGAGCTGGCGGTACGACCACGCGCCGATCAGCGCCAGCACGACCATGGCGTACAGCACCAGGCTGCGGTGGGTCAGCGCCCACTCCGACAGGTTGAAGCGGCGCATGGCGGCCTACTCCGCCCGCCCGGACCCGGCGGCCGCCGCGATCACCGGGCGGTTGCTCCGGTCCACCGCGACCACCTCCTGGCCCTCGCGCAGCAGGTGGCCGCCCGCGGCCACCACCCAGTCGTCGGCGGACAGGCCTTCCAGTACCGGCACGCTGCTCACGCCGTAGGCGCCGATGCGCACCGGGCGGGCACGCACCGTGGACGTCGCCGGGTCCACCACCCAGACCGAGGTCCCGCCGTCGGCGCCACGCTGGACCGCGGCCAGCGGCACGCCCAGCGCCGTGCCTTCGCCCTCGGGCAGGATGTGGACGCGCACGCTCTGGCCGAGGTCCACCTCCCCGGCCACCCCGTCGTCCAGCGCCACCCGCGCCTGGTAGGTCCGGGTCTGCGGATCGGCGGCCGGCGCGATCTCGCGGATCCGCGCGGGCAGGCGCCGGTCCGGGGCCGCCCAGGGTTCGACCTCCGCCGGCTGGCCCACGCGGAACTGCCGGATGCGCGCCTCGGGCAGCGCGATCACCACCTCGCGGCCGCCATCGGCGGCAAGGGTGAAGACGGTCTGGCCGGCCGCGACCACCTGCCCCGCTTCGGCCTGGCGGCTGGCGACCACGCCGTCGCGGGGCGCGCGCAGCCGGGCGTATCCGGCCTGGTTGCGGGCCACCTCGTAGCGTGCCTTCGCCGCCTCGTACGCGGCCTTCTGGGCGTCGTAGGCCGACTGGCTGACCAGCTGCTGCGCCAGCAGCGCCCGGTAGCGGTCCAGATCACCCTCCAGCCGCACCAGTTCCGCGCGCGCCGCCTGCGCCTGCAGCTCCATGTCGCCCGGGTCCAGCTCGGCCAGCACGTCGCCGCGGCGCACCCGGTCACCCGCGTCGACGTGGCGACGGACGAGCTTGCCGCCGATGCGGAACGACAGCGGGCTCTCCTCGCGGGCGTGGACCTCGCCCGGGAACGTGTTGCCGCTACCGGCCGCCACTGCCACCGGCCGGACGACGAGCACCGGGCGCGGCGGATCGGCAACCGCTTCCTCGCGGCTGCATGCGGACAACAGCAGGATCGCCGTGAGCAGGATCGGGCAGACCGTTCGTGCAACGCGCATGGCAGACTCACCTGCGTCGGGAGGGGGCACGGGTGCCTCGATGGTATATTTACTGAACCGGATGGTCTAGTATTGTCCCATGCGCCAGTCCAGTTCCAGCCAGAATCTGCAAACGGTGCCTCCGAAACCGGCTGGCCCGGGCCGCCCCAAGGATCCGAACAAGCGCGCGGCGATCCTCGACGCCGCCCGCCGCCTGTTCCTGCGGCACGGGTACGACGGCGTGAGCATGGACCAGATCGCCGCCGAGGCCGGGGTCTCCAAGCTCACCGTCTACAGCCATTTCGGCGACAAGTCCACGCTGTTCGGCGAGGTGGTCCGCGCCTACTGCGAGCAATCCCTGCCCGACGCGCTGTTCGAGCCTTCGCCCGGCACCCCGCTGCGCGAGCGGCTGCTGGAGATCGCCAGCGCCTTCTTCGCCATGGTCAGCTCGCCCGAGGGCATCGCCGGGCACCGCGTGCTGTGCACGCCCCGGATCGACACCGAGCTGCCGCGGCTGTTCTGGGAGGCCGGGCCGCAGCGCACGCTCGACGCCTTCGCCAGGCTGCTCCAGCGCCGGATCGAGGCCGGGGAGCTGGACATCCCCGACGTGGGCCGCGCCTCCTCGCAGTTCTTCACCTTGCTGAAGGGTGAACCGCACGCCCGGATGGTGATGGGCGTCTGCAACGATCCGGACCCCGGGCGCATCGAAGAGCACCTGCAGGCCTCCGTGGACATGTTCCTGCGCGCGTACGCGTCCGCCGGACGTCCGCGGACGCCGCGGGGCACATGACCCTTGTCAGGGCATCGTGGTGACTTCCGGCACTCAGGCCGGGGGCGGGCCACGGCCATGATCCGCGGAGGCCGCGCGCGCAAGGCCGTAGAATGGTGCACCCGGCCGATTCCCTGGAAACAAGAGCGATGACTTTCGATTTCGCCAAGGCAAGGCAACTGATGGTCGAACAGCAGATCCGTCCCTGGGAGGTGTTCGACGAGCGCGTGCTCGAGACGATGGCGACGCTGCCGCGCGAGGCCTTCGTGCCCGAGATCCACCGCACCCTGGCCTATGCCGACATCGCGCTGCCGCTGGGACACGGCGAACAGATGATGAAGCCGGTGGTCGAAGGCCGTGCACTGCAGGCCCTCCTGCCGCAGCCCGAAGAGGCGGTGCTCGAGATCGGCACCGGCAGCGGCTACCTCGCCGCGTGCCTCGGCACCCTGGCGCGCGAGGTGGTCACGATCGACCGCCACGCCGACTTCGTGGACGCGGCCCGCGCCCGGCTGCAGGCCCAGGGCATCACCAACGTGCGCGTCGGGACCGCGGACGCGTTCGCGTGGAACCCTGGCCGCCAGTTCGACGCGATCTGCGTTTCCGGCGCCGTCAACACCATCCCGTCACGTTTCCTGGAGTGGCTGCGTCCCGGTGGCCGGATGTTCGTGGTCCGCGGGCGCGCCCCGGCGATGGAAGCCGTGCTGGTGCGCAGGACGGGCCAGGATGTCAACGACGTGCAGGTCGAGTCGTTGTTCGAGACCGAGCTGCCGTACCTCGCCGGCGCCGAGCCGGCCCCCGAGTTCAGGCTTTGACCGAAGGATTCCCATGATCCGCCGCATCCTCCCCCTCGCCCTGGCCGGCATCCTGGCCGCCTCGCCCGCCCACGCCGAAGACCTGATGCAGGTCTACGAGCTGGCGCGCAACAACGACCCGCAACTGTCCATCGCCGAATCGAACCGGCAGATCGAGCGCGAGGGCTACGTGCAGGCGCGCGCCGCGCTGCTGCCGCAGCTCAACGGCTCGGCCAGCCTCAGCCGTTCCCACAGCGCCGGGGCCACCGGCACCTCGCGCAGCCGCAGCTACGGCGCCTCGGTGGGCATGCCGCTGGTGGACTTCAGCGCGATCTCCCGCCTGCGCGCCGAGCGCGCCTACCGCGAGGCCGCCGACTACAGCCTGGAGGCGGCGAACGACGACCTGATCTCGCGCACCGCCAACGCCTACTTCGACGTGCTGGTCGCGCTGGAGACGCTGCAGGCCGCAGAGGCCGCCGAGGCCGCGTTCCAGAAGCAGTTCGACTACGCCGACAAGCGGCTCGAGGTCGGCCTGGCGCCGATCACCGACGTGCACGAGGCCCGCGCCCAGTACGATGCCGCGCGCGCCAACACGATCATCGCCCGCAACGCGCTCAAGGACGCCTACCAGGCGCTGGCCGAGATCACCGGCACGCCGGTCACCGTGCTCAAGGCGCTGCCCGACGACTTCCGTCCGGTCCTGCCGGAAGGCGGCGACGTCGATGCCTGGGTGCAGCGCGCCGTCGAGAACAACCCCAGCCTGCAGGCCGCCCGCCTCGCGGCCCGTGGCGCCGAGTACAACGTCACCGCCGCGCGCGCAGGCCACCTGCCCACGCTCGACATCAGCGCACGCTACAGCAAGGGCGCGAACTGGTATTCGCCTGACACCGTGGCGCCCCCGGGCTTCCGCTTCGGCGAGGACGAGGGCAATTCCATCGACCTGACCCTGACCGTGCCGATCTTCTCCGGCGGCGCGACCCAGTCGCGCGTGCGCCAGGCGATCGCCAGCCGCGACATCGCCCTGGACCAGGTGGAGCAGACCCGCCGTGCGATCGAGCGCAACACCCGCTACGCCTACCAGGCGCTGCTGGCGGGCATCAGCGAGGTCGAGGCACGGCGCCTGGCGCTGGTGTCCGCGCAGAGCGCCTACGACGCCTCGCAGGTCGGGCTGGAGGTCGGCACCCGCACCGTCATCGACGTGCTGATCAACCAGCAGAACCTGTTCAGCGCACGCCAGGCCTATGCCGCGGCCAAGTACAACTACCTGCGCAACCGCCTGCTGCTGGAACAGGCCGCCGGCACGCTGGACGCCTCGACCGTGCAGGATCTCAACCGGCTGCTGACGGTGGACGTGACCGCGCCGGAACAGCTGTAAGGCGCGTCATCAGACCCATGCGGGAAAGCCGGCGCAACGCGCCGGCTTTTCTTTTTGGTAATTCCTAAGCAAACCGGACCAAATCTGAGAGGATTTGGTCATGAAGCG
>ERZ795043.136-NODE-136-length-91403-cov-34.018139_pt1 | contig 91403 bp, 86 predicted proteins | sample MGYA00375127_ERZ795043 | MGnify/ENA primary metagenome ERZ795043 (study PRJEB30172, sample SAMN05518447) | compost metagenome | isolation source: Feedstock adapted compost from Newby Island compost facility, Milpitas, CA | place: USA:Newby Island compost facility... | reverse complement strand
CAAAGATTTGGGCACTTTTTTATGTTTTCAATGAACGGTACTTTCGAAATTTAGGGTAAGTTGATTTAAGTTGATTATAGATTTTGCCAATTGTATGATCAAGGAGACACGAGCTGTGAAAGGACGGATGATGGTGAGCCAATTGCCGGATCATGCAGCTTTCGCTTTGCAACGGTTTCGGGAACTGACAGGCAAGATCAAGCATTATGAGGAAATTCTCGCCGTGGTGTTTTGGGACATGCGCACCGGCGCGCCGCGCAAGGGCATCGGCCTGCGTTCGGAAGCTTACGGGGATCTGGCCGCCGAATCGTTTCGGCTTTCCGTCTCCGACGAGATGGGAGAGCTTCTGGACAAGTTATCGCAGCACGACGTGCTGCCGCTGCTCTCGCGGGTGGACCGGCGGCAGGTGGAGGAAGTCCGCAAGGATTACGAGCGCAACCGGAAACTTCCTCCTGACCTTTACCGCGAGTACATGGTGCTGGTCTCCCAATCGGAGGCCGCCTGGGAAGAAGCCAAGGAGAAAAGCGATTTTCCCGGCTTCCTGCCTTACCTGGAAAAAATCATCGACTACAACCGCCGCTTTATCGAAATCTGGGGCGTCAAGGAAACGCCGTATGACACGCTGCTTGACCTCTATGAACCTGACATGCACGTAAAGGACCTGGACCGGCTGTTCGGCGAACTGAAGAGCCGGCTGGTGCCGCTCCTCGAAGCCGTTCAGCGGGATGGCGAGCGGCCGGATACCTCATTCCTGAAAGGAAGCTTCGACGTCGCGGCCCAAAAGGCGTTCAGCCTGTACATTCTGAAGGAACTGGGATACGATTTCGAAGCGGGCAGGCTGGATGAAAGCGTCCACCCGTTCATGACCGGCCTCAACCCCGGCGACGTGCGCATCACGACCCGATATCTGGAAGACGACGTGCTGAGCGCGCTGTTCGGCACGATTCACGAGTGCGGCCATGCGCTGTACGAGCAAAATCTCGGAGAGGAGCTTTACGGCACGCTGCTTTGCACGGGCACATCCCTTGGCATTCATGAGTCGCAGTCGCGGCTGTGGGAAAATCTTGTCGGCCGCAGCCGCCCCTTCTGGCAGCGCTATTTCCCCGAGCTCAAGAAGCATTTTCCCGGCAAATTCGATCATGTGACGGCGGAAGACTTCTACCGCGCGGTCAATGTGGCGGAGCCGTCGCTGATCCGGATTGAGGCGGATGAGCTTACGTACAATTTGCATATCATGATCCGATATGAAATCGAAAAAATGCTGTTTAACGAAGGGCTGGCCGCGCGCGATCTGCCGGAGGTGTGGAACGCGAAATACACGGAAGTGCTGGGCGTGACGCCCAAAAACGACGCGGAAGGCGTGCTGCAGGACGTGCATTGGTCCGGCGGCTCCTTCGGCTATTTCCCGTCATACTCGCTGGGCAACATGTACGGCGCCCAGATGATGGCCAAGGCCCGTGAAGAAATGCCGGATCTGGACGAGCACATCGCCGCCGGCCGCTTCGCGTCCCTGAAGGAATGGCTGACGGAGAGGGTGTACAAGTACGGAAAATCGCTGCGGCCCGCCGAGATCATCCTGAACGTGACCGGCGAGCCGCTGGATTCCTCATATCTGTGCGATTATCTTGAGCGGAAGTTTCGCGATGTGTACCGGCTGGGCTGAAGGGAAGCGGCGATGGATATTTTATGGCGTTAAATAAATGGAAAAGCGCGTTGCGGCCGTTTTTGGGCATCCGGGTCATCAAAACGGCGGCCGCAACGCTTTTGGCCATCCTGACCGCCACCGCGCTGGAACTGGACAATCCGGCCGCCGCCGGCATTCTTGCCATCATCGGCGTGGAGACGACGAGGTGGAGGGGCTTCCGCATCGTCGCCTCCAAATTCGGCGCGGCGCTCATCGGCCTCATGGTGGCCTCGGCGCTTTTTTATTTGTTCGGCTTTTACATATGGGTGTTATCTATTTATGTAATCGTCGCTTTTCCCATCCTTGTCCGCGTCGGCTTGAAAGAAGGCACGATCACCGGCGCCATGGTCGTTTTCCAGCTGTTTATGAAACAGGAATTGTCGTGGACGTCCTTGGGCAGCGTCGTTTTGCTTCTGGTGATCGGCCTCGGCTGGGCGACGGTGCTGAACGTCCTGTACATGCCGAAAGAAACCGACAAGCTCATCGAACGGAGGCGGGAGACGGAAGACAGCCTGGCGGCGATCTTCGGCCATCTGGCGGCATTTTTGCGCGATCCTGACACCGTCTGGTCCGGCGAAGAGGTGCTTCGCGCCGAAGACGCCATCGTGAAAGGCCTGGAAACGGCGCGGCGGGCCCGCGAAAACCGCTGGATTCCGGCGGACGAGCCGTGGGAACTGTATTTTACGATGCGGCGGGAACAGATGGATTCCGTCAAGCTGATGATCGCCTCGGTGGCCATGGTCTCCAGAAAGGCGCCGCAGGCCGACATGATCGCGCAGCTTTTTGACCGGCTCCGGGAAGACGTAAAATCGGACTATTACGAAGGCGCCACGGAAGCCATGCTGGATGAGCTGGAGCGGACGTTCCGCCGGATGCCGCTGCCCGTCACCAGGGACGAGTTTGAAACCCGCGCCGCCCTTTGGCAGCTCTGCAGGGAACTGCGCCGTTATCTGACGATCGCCAAACGGTCAAAAAAAAGAAAGACTTCTTCCGATCTTGCGGTCATATGATGAAGTCTGAAGGAGACATTTTTGTCACCCTAGACGAATGTCCTGCATAGACTTTATTGAATTTGATCGCATGGAGGAGGTCTACCGAATGACGATGGCGGATAGACGGCTGCAGCGGAGGGATATTATCACGAAAGCAGTATGCGGCCGAGGACGGAAATTTTCGACGGTTACCCATACAATAACGCCGCCGCACCATCCTTCCAGCATCTTGGGGGCGTGGATCATCAATCACCGGTACGAAGCGGTTCGGGCGGGGGATGGCATAGAAGTCATCGGCAGCTACGATGCGAACATCTGGTATTCCCATGACAAGAACACGAAGACCGACGTCGCCAAGGAAACGATCAATTACGTCTGCCATGTGCCGCTATCGTATGTTGATCCGAGACACCGCGTATCGACCGAAGAAGTGTCGGCGGAGGCCGTGCAGGAACCGAACTGCGTAGAGGCCAACATTTCGCCTGGCGGCAATGCCGTCGTGCTTCGCGTGGAATACGAGTTCAAAGTGGAAATGGTGGCGGAAACGAAACTTCGTGTCCTGGTGGATCCCGCAGGCTATGAGGATGACAAGGACCATGAATTCGGGTTTGGCGAAGACGAAGATTTCGAAGATCTGGATTCCGATCTTCTGGAAGAAGAAATCTGAGGCTTCGCACGAGCCTTTGCTGATACTTATGAGTATGCTGGCGCTTATCAAAGGTCGAGGGCGGATGCCCTTTCGGGACACCGGGAACGGCCCAATTTGCGCGGAGTGCGCCGCGCAAGGGCGCGGATTCAGGACGCATAAAGGGAAGGGTCATTCGGCTTCGGCGCTGAGCCGCCGGCGGGACGGCCCTTCCTCTATTATTGTCGGGGCAGCAGGGGGGCGCCGGGGATGAGCGCGAAAACGGCGGAAACGATTCTGCCCGCACGTCAGGAAATCGCGCGCAGGCTGATCAGGGAGGGGCTTCCGGCGGGGCCCTGTCCGGCCCGGGAAGTCCGCAGGTTCCGCATTCTGGTGCGGGATCTGGAAGCGGCGGACGTTCGCCGGCTTTTGGCCGGAAAGCCTGGCGCGAGGGCGCTGCCGCCGGACGACCGGCTGCGCAGGATCGTGACCCGCGCGGCGGTGCGGGCGCTTTACGTGCTGGGGCTTGATGCTGGACAAGTTGTGGTGGATGCGGATGATCGCGGCAGGGCCTGGGTGGCCGGCGTGTCCGTGCAGGCGGAGCCTTGCGCCGGCGAAGGCGGGCGGGCTCTGGTCCCATCCGGCTCGGCCGGCGTTGCAAGGAATGGTGCCCAAGGGTCGCCGGAATCCGGCGGCGTCTGCGCCGTGCTGGGGGCGGATCCGGAGTTTGTGCTGACGCGGCCGGATGGCAAGGTCGTCAGCGCTTCGCGTTTTTTGCCGCCGGGCGGCGTGGCGGGCTGCGACAGCGTGGTGCGGCGGGGTGTCAGGCTCTGGCCGCTGGCGGAACTGCGCCCGGACCCGTCGCCGGAGCCGGCGGAACTGGCCGAATCCATCCGGCGCTTGCTTGCCGCCTTATCCCGGCGCATCGGGCCGGATCAGCCGCTTATCTGGCGGGCCGGCGCCTGGCCGGTGCCCGGGCTGCCGCTGGGCGGGCACATCCACATAAGCGGCGTGCCGCTGACGGGGGAGCGGCTCAGGGCGCTGGACAACGCGGTGGCACTGCCCCTCAGGCTCCTGGAGCCGCCGGGCTCTTCCGCCCGGCGGCCCCGGTACGGCGCCCTCGGCGACTTCAGGCGGCAGCCCCACGGCTTCGAATACCGCACGCCGCCGAGCTGGCTGGTGTCGCGCCGGCTGGCGCTGGGCGTTCTGGCTTTGGCCAAAATCGCGGCGGAGCATGCGGCGGAGCTGGCGGAAGGCCGGCCGCTGGACGACGACCGGCTGCGGGACGCTTTTTACGGCCAGGGCCGCGAAACCGAGCTGCGGGAGGCGGCCATCGGCTATTTCGAGCGGATCCGCGGCACGGCGGGATATCGCAAATACAAGGCCGAGGCGGACTACGTGTTCGATGCCGTCGAAAGCGGCTTCCGCTGGGACGAAACCGCCGATTTCCGTTCCGCATGGGGGATATGTGGCTGATCGGTTCCGCATGGGGATTTTGCCGAAAACCTGTGATATAATGTTTCTGATTTCTATTTTCTATCATTTTTTCCCGAAATTCTCCCGAAACCGGAGGGACAAAATGGCCGGATATACCCCCATGATGCAGCAATATCTCTCCGTGAAGGCGGAGGCGCAGGATGCGCTTCTTTTTTTCCGCCTGGGAGATTTCTATGAACTGTTTTTCGAAGACGCGCTGATTGCCGCGCGGGAGCTGGAAATTACGCTGACCGGCCGCGACGCGGGGCAGGAAGAGAGAGTGCCGATGTGCGGCGTCCCCTATCATTCCGCGGAAGGCTACATAGCGAAGCTGATCGAAAAAGGTTACAAGGTCGCCATTTGCGAACAGGTGGAAGACCCGAAAACGGCGAAAGGGGTCGTCCGGCGGGAAATCGTCCGCATCGTGACGCCGGGCACCGTGATGGAATCGAAACAGCTCGGCGACAAGTCGAACAATTTTATCGTGGGCGTATCGCTGAACGGCGGCCGGTTCGGCCTGGCGGCGTGCGATCTGACAACGGGCGAGCTGTATGTGACTTCGTTTGGCGCTTCGGCGGAAGCCGTCAAAAATTTGCTCAATGTGTACAAGCCTGCGGAAGCGGTGGGAGACGAAGACGCCATCGCGCTCGTACGGGAGGCGGCCCGGGCGCTGGGCGGCGCGATTTTCTGCACCGTGCGCGCCGACGCTGACCCGGGCATTCTGCAAGTCCAGTTTCCGGACGAAAACTGGGATGGCCACGAGGCGGCGCGAAAAGACGCCGTCGCCCGCCTGATCGGCTATTTGAGCGAAACGCAAAAACGGTCGCTTTCGCACATCCGCGCCGTCAAGGCGTACGATCCCGCCATGTACATGGCGCTGGACGCCTTTACGCGGCGCAACCTGGAACTGACCGAAACGATCCGCGACCGCTCGCGCAAAGGCTCGCTTCTGTGGCTGCTCGACCGGACCAAGACGGCCATGGGCGCGCGCCTGCTCAAGCGCTGGATCGATCAGCCCCTGCTGGACAAGGCGGAAATCGAGCGCCGGCTCGATGCGGTGGAGGCGCTAAAGAACGACTGGATGAGCCGCGAGGAACTGCGCGGCGAGCTGGATCAGGTTTACGACCTGGAGCGGCTCGTCGGCAGAATCTCCTACGGGACGGCGAACGCCCGCGACCTGAATGCGCTGAAAGCGTCTCTGGAACGGGTGCCCGTGATCCGCGACATCTGCTTGCGGATAGGCGCATCGCCGCTTGTCATGCTGGCGCAGCGGCTGGATCCTTGCGCGGAGCTGGCGGAGGCCATCGGCGCCGCCATCGCCGATGATCCGCCGGTTTCGGTGCGGGAAGGCGGGCTGATCCGCGACGGATACGATCCGAAGCTGGACCAGCTTCGCGAAGCCAGCCGCAGCGGCAAAAGCTGGATCGCCGATCTGGAGCGGCGGGAACGGGAAGCCACCGGCATCAAGTCGCTTAAAGTGGGCTACAACAAGGTGTTCGGCTACTATCTGGAAGTGACGAAGGCGAACCTGGCCGCCCTGCCGGAAGGCAGGTATGAACGCAAGCAGACGCTGGCCAACGCGGAGCGGTTCGTCACGCCCGAGCTGAAAGAGAAAGAGGCGCTCATCCTCGAAGCCGAAGAGCGCATGAACGATCTCGAGTACGAAATTTTCATCCGGCTCCGGGATTTTGCCGCCTCCTGCATACCGCGCCTGCAGCAGCTGGCCGAGGCGCTGGCCGCTCTGGATGTGTTGCAATCCTATGCCGAAGTGGCGGCAGAGAGGGGGTACGTGCGGCCGGTCATCTCCGGCGGTTTCGACCTCCGCATCGAAGACGGCCGCCATCCGGTGGTGGAGGCCTTTTCGGGCGGCGAAACCTTTATTGCCAACAGCACGGAACTGACCGAGGAAAGCCCCATTCTGCTCATCACGGGCCCAAACATGGCGGGCAAAAGCACCTACATGCGCCAGACGGCCATGATCTGCCTGATGGCCCAGATCGGTTCCTTCGTGCCGGCGAAGAGCGCCACGCTGCCGATCGTGGACCGGATATTCACCCGCATCGGCGCGGCGGACGATCTGACCGGCGGGCAGAGCACCTTCATGGTGGAAATGAAGGACATCCAGGTGATGTGCGAGCAGGCGACGCGGCAAAGCCTGGTGATCATCGACGAGCTGGGCCGCGGCACCTCCACCGATGAGGGCATGGCCATCGCGCAGGCGGTGATCGAATACGTCCATGACCGTATCCGGTGCAAGGCGCTGGTGTCGACCCATTTTCACGAGCTGGCGCATCTGGAACAGACGCTTTCCGGCTTGCGCAACGGCCGCATGGCCGTCAAGGAGAGCGGGGACACGGTCACTTTCCTGCGCAAGCTCGTGCCGGGCGCGGCGGATTCCAGTTACGGGATTTATTGCGCCAAATTGGCCGGCCTGCCGGATACGGTTATCCGCAGGGCCTATGAGCTCTTGGAAAGCAAGGAAGCAAAACGCCCCCATCCGGCGGCGCCGGCGGCGGAGTGGCCGGCTGAAGCTGGCGGGGAGGCGGTGCAGCTTGCGCTGTTTGCGGAAGCGGCGCCGGCAAAAGAACAGGCGGATCAGCCGAAAAAGGCGCTGAACAGCGTCCAGGAAAAACTGCTCCGAAAGCTGCGCAAACTGGACGTCCTGCGGATGACGCCGCTGGAAGCCCTGGAATGGCTGAACGACGCCAAACAACAACTTTTGGAAAGCGGGGAATGATTCGTGTTCCGAAAAATTTTCAGCAATTGGCGTCTGCTGCCGGGGCTGTTGGCTCTCCTTCTGTTTGCCGGCACCTGGTTGCCGGGAACGGTCGGGGCCGAAACGCAACGGGAGCTCTACGAGGTGCGCCAGATTCTGCAGCAGTTCCATCTGTTCAACCCCGGCGAAGACGTGCTGAACCAGGAAAGCATCGATGCCATCGTGGAGTCGCTGGGTGATCCGTATACGGAGTACTACACGAAGGAAGAATGGGAAGATTTCCAGGCGGGCCTGGAAATGCAGTTTACGGGCATTGGCGTCCGGATCGTGGCGGAAGACGGCGTTGTGTATGTGGAGGACCTCATTCCGGGCGGTCCCGCCGAGGCGGCCGGCTTGCTTCCGGGAGATGCGCTGGTGGCGGCGGACGGGGAATCGCTCATCGGCTTGACGATTTCGGAGGTGCAGCAAAGGCTGCTCGGCCCGGAGGGCACCACCGTGGTGGTCGGCGTGAAACGCGACGGACAGGAGCTTTCGTTTACGATCACGAGGGCATCCATCCAGATCCCGGTCGCGACGGGCCTTATGATGGGCGACGGCATCGGCTATTTGGAACTGACAGGCTTCACTTCCAACGCCGGCGAGCTGTTTGCCGAAGAGCTCCGGAAGCTGGAGGAAGCGGGATTAAAGTCGCTGATCATCGATTTAAGGGGCAACGGCGGCGGCTATGTCAGCGAAGCGAGAAAAATCGCTTCCCACTTCATCGAAAATGGGGTTCTGGCCCATTTGCGTAACCGGAGCGGCGTCGTCTCCTCCATTGAGGTCAGCGGCGGCGGCAAGCCGTATCCGGTGACGGTGCTGGTGGACGGGGGCACCGCCAGCGCGGCGGAGCTTCTGGCCGGCGCGCTGCAGGATTACCGGCGCGCGACCCTGATCGGAACCCCGACGTTCGGCAAGGGCATGGTTCAAACGATGGTCGCGTTGAGCGACGGCGGCGCGATCAAGTTTACGATCCAGGAATATGTGACGCCCAAAGGACGAAAGGTGGATGGAGAGGGACTCCATCCGGACCGATTCGTGGCCGGGGAAAGCGAGCAGCTTCTTACGGCTTTCCGCGCGGCTGGAGGCAAGCGGGTGGAAGTGACCTTCCCCCGGGCTTCCATTATGATCAACGGCATCAAGGTGCCGTTTCCGAACGCCTTCATCGAACGGGACGGCAAAACGTTCGTGCGGCTCAGGCTGATCGCGGCCATCGCGGGCGCGGAGGTGGGCTATGACGAAAAAACGGGCACGGTTACGCTGAAGCTAAAGGATACGGTTTACAGCCTGCCGCGCCATGACAGCCGCCTCATCAACAAAAACGGCTGGAACCTGATCGAATTGTCTTCCGCCATCAGCCTGTTCCCCGGTTTGAAGGCGGAAACCGTTAACGGCCTGCTGAAGATCACGGCGGATATCGAACCGGCCAGTTCCGAATCGGCGGGTGCCGAATAAGAAAGGGGCGGCAGCGAAGATGGGAATCATCCGTCCGCTGGATGAGCATCTGGCCAACCAAATCGCCGCCGGCGAGGTTGTGGAGCGGCCGGCGTCCGTGCTGAAAGAGCTGGTGGAAAACGCGGTGGACGCCGGCGCAAACCGCATTGACATCGCGGCCGAGGACGGCGGTCTGGCGATGATTCGCGTGCAGGACAACGGTTCCGGCATCCAGCCCGACGACATGCTGCTGGCGTTTCAGCGCCACGCCACGAGCAAGATTTCCAGCGCGAAAGATCTGTTCCGCATTCAAACGCTGGGCTTCCGCGGCGAAGCTTTGCCCAGCATCGCCGCCGTCAGCAAGGTTCGCTGCGTGAGCTCGTCCGACGACAGCGGCCTGGGGCGCTTCGTGGAAATTGCGGGCGGCGCCATCGTCGCCGAAGGCGAAACGAGCGCGCCGCGGGGCACGGTCATGACCGTCAAAGACCTTTTCTACAATACGCCGGCACGGCTCAAATACATGAAAACCATCCAGACGGAACTGGGCCATTTGTCCGACATGGTGTACCGCCAGGCGCTGGCCCGGCCGGACATCGCGTTCAGCTTTCGCCACAACGGCAACATGCTGCTGAAGACGGCCGGCACCGGCGATTTGCGCCAGGTGGCGGCGGCCATCTACGGCACGGCGTCGGCCAAAGCCATGGCGGAACTGTCCGCCGAGCATCCGGACTACACGCTGACCGGCCTTGTGGCGCTCCCCGAGGAAACCAGGGCGAGCCGGAGCGCCATCACGGTGCTCGTCAACGGCCGGTATGTCCGAAGCCCGGCGGTGCTGCAGGCGCTCCTTGCGGCATACCATACGCTACTCCCCGTGGGCCGGTATCCGCTGGCCATTTTGCACTTGCGCATGCACCCCTCGCTGGTCGATGTAAACGTGCATCCCGCCAAGCTGGAAGTCAGGTTCAGCAAGGAGCAGGAACTGAAAAATTTCGTGGAAGAAGCCGTAAAGGAAACGTTAAGCCGCCATGTTTCCGTTCCGTCCGGCTATCGGGCTCGCGCCGTCAAATCGCAGCCCGCATGGGTGCAGGACCGGATTCGTTTCCCATTGCCCCCGGCGGCGCCGGATGCGGGCGTCACCAACGCATCGCCGTACGTCGCCGAGTCCGCCGCTCCGCCGTTTCGAGCCCCGGAAAGCGCGGCGGCATCCGGCGGCGCGGGAGCAATCGCCCATCCTTCGGGCCGCAGCTTTGCGCCGGAGACGGCAAAGCGTACGCTGCCGGAAACGGCTGAGGGGAAGGGGGCCGGCGCCTTTCGGGCGGCGCCCGCCAAGGCGGCGGATGCGGCCGCCATACCCGGAGAGGTGTGGGAAGCCGCTTACGCGGCCCCGGAAAATGCCGCCGCAGAAAGCGCAGGATTTCCCGAACTGACCTGGATCGGCCAGTTCCACGGCACCTATATCATCGCCCAGAACGAAAACGGGCTGTACTTAATCGATCAGCATGCCGCCCACGAGCGGATCAACTACGAACACTATTACGACAAGTTTGGCCGGCCTAACGAAGCGAGCCAGGAACTTTTGCTTCCGGTTCCCCTGGAGTTTACGCCTGATGCGTTTGCCGTGCTGAAAGAGCGGCTGCCGATGTTTTCCAGTGTTGGCGTATACCTGGAGGAATTCGGGGGCAATACCTTTATCATACGGGCGGTGCCGCACTGGTTTCCGAAAGGCGAAGAAGCCGGCATTGTCCGCGAGATGGCCGAATGGGTGCTGGCGGAACGCAAAGTGGATCTGCCGGCCCTTCGCGACAAGGCCGCCATGCTCGTATCCTGCAAGGCGTCGATCAAGGCGAACGAGCCGCTGACGCGGGAGGCGGCCGAAACCTTGCTCAAGCGCCTGAGCGCTTGCCGCATGCCGTACACGTGTCCGCACGGACGGCCGGTCATCGTCAGCTTCAGCAAATACGAAATCGAAAAAATGTTCAAACGGGTGATGCCTTGATCATCACGACTGCCATCAAACCGGATTCCGCGATGATCGAAAAAGCCGAAGCGCTCGCCCGGGAACTGAACGCGCCGTATGTGCCGCGGCGCCAATACACGCTCAAAACGTTGCTGAAAAAATATGAAGCGCAGGGCGTGCTCGTGATAGGACGGGAGGGCCTGCGCTATACGGCCGAAAACCATCCGCCGCTGTTTTACCATCCCGGCATGGCCCTGGTCCGCATCCGGAGCCTGCTTAACGGCGGCACCGATCCGATGCTGGAGGTGTCCGGCGCGTCTTATGGCGACAGGGTGCTAGATTGCACTGCCGGACTGGGATGGGATGCCCTCGTGTTCAGTTTCGCCGTGGGCGAAGCCGGCAGCGTCACGGCCGTGGAAACGTCGCCGCTTGTCAGCGTGATCGCCCGGGAAGGGCTGAAATCCGCCGCCACCGGGCTCCCCGAGGCGGACGAAGCGTGCCGCCGGATTCGCGTTGTGCAAGGGAATCACGAGGACATCTTGCGCAGGATGCCGGACAAAAGCGTCGACATTGTCTATTTTGATCCGATGTTCGAAAAGGCGGTGATGGCTTCCTCCGCCATGCTGCCGCTGCGCTATCACGCCTGCCACGATCCCGTGTCGGAGGAAGCGGTCCGGCATGCGGTCCGGGTTGCACGCAAGGCCGTTGTCATGAAAAATTCCCCCGGCAACGAATCCTTCTCCCGGCTGGGTTTCACGCCGGCTCATACAGGTCCCACCGTCAGCTATGGAGTGATCCATGTTGCCAACGCAGCAAAAAGATAACCGGCCTCCGCTGCTCGTGCTGCTCGGCCCGACGGCCGTCGGCAAGACCGCCCTCAGCCTGCAGATCGCCAAGGCGGCGGATGCGGAAATCATCAGCGGCGATTCCATGCAAGTTTATCGGGGCATGGACATCGGCACGGCCAAGCTGCCGCCGGAAGAAAGGCAAGGCATACCGCACCATCTGATCGACATTCTGGATCCATGGGAGCCTTTTTCGGTTTCCCAGTTTCAGCGCCTGTGCCTGGAGAAAATCGAGGAAATCCGCGCGCGCGGGAGGCTTCCCTTCATCGTGGGCGGCACGGGCCTTTACATCGAATCGGTCTGCTACGGCTACGCGTTCGAGGGGGAAGGCGGCGACGCGGCTTTCCGGGAAAGGATGAAAGAGTTTGCCGCCGCCCACGGTCCCGCGGCGCTGCACGCCCGGCTCGCCGCCCTGGATCCCGCCGCTGCGGAGCGGCTGCATCCCAACGATTTGCGCCGGGTCATCCGGGCGCTCGAAGTCATCGAGGCGACGGGCCGTCCGTTTTCGGAAGTGCAGTCCCAGCGGAGAAAGGACCCCAAGGAATCCCCCTTTAATCTGTGCCTGATCGGACTCACGATGGACCGGGAGCTTCTGTACCGCCGCATCGACCGGCGGGTGGATGAAATGATGGCGGCGGGGCTCGTGGATGAGGTGAAGGCGCTGCTTGCGGCCGGGGTTCCGCGCAACGCCGTTTCGATGCAGGGACTCGGATACAAGGAAATTGCCGCATACTTGTGCGGGGAGACGGATCTGGAAACGGCCGTGGCCTTGATCAAAAGGGACACGCGGCGCTTTGCCAAACGCCAGCTTTCCTGGTTTCGCGGCATGAAAGACATTCACTGGTTTGATACCGGCGGCGACGCTGAAAAAAATCAAAATCTTTTCAAATCGATTTGTGATATAATAGCAGGAAAGTTTCAAATTCATCTTGAATATATTCCATGAGAAAACGTTCCGCATAAGGCTGAAAGGCAATTTCACTCTGGCGATGGGGGTTTTGAAGCCGATGAACAAATCCATCAACATCCAGGATACGTTCCTGAATCAACTTCGCAAAGAAAGCATCCCGGTCACCGTTTATTTGACCAACGGATTTCAGATTCGCGGTGTGGTGCGTGCTTTCGACAACTTCACCATCGTGATTGACAGCGACGGACGCCAGCAAATGATCTACAAGCATGCCATCAGCACCTTCACTCCCATGCGCAACGTTTCATTGATGATGCAGCATGACAGCGGCAGCGATGCGTGAAGGCCGGGAGAAAAGCGAAACTTTTCCCCGTCGCCTGACGTCAAACAGAATAGATGGGCCGGAGCAACCCACATGATGTCGGGTTGCTCTTGTTGTAACAGGGCATTTTAGAGAGAGAGAACCACAAAGCTTCATGAGGGGGAAACCATCTTGCGGAAAACACCCGCAACCAGAAACGCATCCGGGAAAGACCGCGCAGGTCCGGTCCGCAAACGGCCGAAGGGCGCCCGCAAACGCGGCAGGGGCAGAGGTCTCATCTTTCTGTTTTACACGCTGCTGTTTGGCTTCGCATGCGCCGTAGTCGGCTACGTGTTGGTTATTTTGAACGGGGAAAAGATTTTGCGAGAAAATCTGGGCAAGCTCGATCTGTCGCTGGCCACCATCATTACCGACGAACAAGGCAGGCAAATCGCCAAGCTGGCGGTGAGCGAAGGCAACCGCGAGTATGCGTCCCTTGGGGACATCCCCGAGCTGGTGAAGCAAACGTTTGTCGCCGTTGAGGACAAGCGCTTCTATGAGCACAAAGGGGTGGACCTGATCGGCATCGGCCGCGCGCTGGTGAAGGACATCATCTCGATGAGCAAAAAGGAAGGGGCCAGCACGATCACGCAGCAGGTGGCCCGAAACCTTTTCTTAAGCGCGGAAAAAACGTGGTTCCGCAAAGGGACGGAGGCGGCCATCGCGCTGGCTTTGGAGCGAAACCTGAGCAAGGACGAGATTCTGGAGCTGTATCTGAACCGGATCTATTTCGGCGGCGGACAGTACGGAATCAAAACGGCGGCCAAGTACTATTTCAATAAAGACATTACAAGCAAGGATCCGAGCCAGCAGCTGGAAATCTGGGAAATCGCGACACTGGCGGCGCTGCCGAAGGCGCCGAACACGTACAATCCGGTGCGCAACCCGGACAAATCCAAGGAGCGCCGCGCCGTCGTGCTGAACATCATGCACGAGCACGGTCTGATTACCGCGGAGGAGCGGGACAAGGCCAAGGAAATCGATTTTGACCCGAGCAAGGTCAAAAAGACGAAACTGCAGTTTCCCACTTTTGTCGACTATGTGATGGAAGAAGCCGAGCGCGTCACGGGCAAGAGCGAGGAAGAGCTCATGAGCGGCGGCTACACCATCGTGACGACCATCGACGTCACCGCCCAGCAGGCGATGGAAGACGCCTTCAGGGACGACAACATGTTCGAGGAAAGCAAGGACGACGTGCCGATGCAGGGCGCGATGGTCATCCTCGACCAGTCGAGCGGCGCCATCCGCGCGATGGTCGGCGGCCGGAACTACGAAAGCCAGGGCTGGAACCGCGTGATCAAACCGCGCCAGCCCGGATCCGCCTTCAAACCCATCGCGTCTTACGGACCGGCGCTGGAGACGGGCAAATATTATCCCTGGTCGATCCTGCGGGACGATCAAATCTGCTATGACGGCGGCAAATATTGCCCGCAGGATTCCAACGCCGTCAAATATATCGGTCCGGTCACGATGCGGGATGCGGTCAAGGAGTCCCGCAACCAGCCGGCGGTATGGCTGCTCAATGAAATCGGCGTGAAGCAGGGCTTCAATTTCGCCAGCAAGCTCGGCATTAAATTGGATCCCCAGAACGACCGGCACCTGGCCATTGCGCTGGGCGGGCTGACGAGGGGCGTGACGCCGCTGGAGATGGCCAGGGCGTATGCGGCCTTTGCCAACGGCGGTTACCTGGTGGACCCGCACACCATCGTGTCCATCCGGGATTCCAAGGACAGGGTCATCTATGAATACAAGGAGCCGAACAAAGAGCGGGTCATGAAGCCCCAGACGGCTTATTACGTCACGCAAATCCTGCAGGCGGTGACCGAGTCCGGCGGCACGGGCACCCGGGCCCGAATTTCCGGCCGCATCGTGGCGGGCAAGACCGGCACGACGGAGCACGGGATCGAGGGTTTGAAATCCAGCGCCAACCGGGACATCTGGTTTGTCGGCTACACGCCGGAGCTGACGGCGGCGGTCTGGATGGGCTACGACATTACGGACAAGGACCACCTGGTGCGCAAAAGCAGCGGGCAGGCGGCGGCCATGTTTGCCGCCGTGATGAGCAAGGCGCTGGAGGGCAAGCCGAAGAAAGCATTTCCGAAGCCGGAAGGCATCCTCGAGCCCGCTCCGTTGCCCGAAATTGCGGATTTGCAAGGCGTGTATGCGCCGGATACGCTGTCCGTCGATCTGACCTGGACCGTCAGCCAGCCGCGGGACGGCCTCGTTTACAAGGTGTACCGCAAACAGGAAGGCGAGGATTCGTTCGCGCTGCTCGCCGAAACGGCGGAGCCGGCTTTCAGCGACTACGCGATCCTGCCCGATCAGGCTTACACCTATTACGTGACGGTATTTGATCCGCAGTTCAATCAGGAAAGCAAGCCGTCGGGACAAGTGACGGTGTTCGTGGATTCCGCGCTAACGGTCCCGGTGCCGCCCTTCCCCGAAGAAACCGAATGGCCTGGCGAAGACAGGCGGGATCACGATGACCGGGAAGATCAGGAGGATAACGGCCGCAATGGCCGAAAACCGAAGGATAGGGATATGGAGTCTGAGGAAGGCAGAGCGGAGGAAGGCGGTCCAGAGGCGGGCGACACGCCGCTTTTGCCCCCGATGCCGAACCCGATTCCGGTCCCGCCTCCCGCGGATTCGCCGCCATTGCCGCCGCCCGGGCCAAATCCGGCCCGGAATCTGCCGCTCATTCCGCCGGCGCGCCAGTAACGTGACGGCGTCTTCGCTCGCCGGCATAGAGGCTTTCAGGAGGCTGAAGTTGCGATGAATGAATATCTCGAAATCCGTGAAGAAGCGGCGGCTGCGCTGGCCGCCGGAAAACCGGTGGTGGCGCTGGAGTCCACGATCATCTCCCACGGCATGCCGCATCCGGAAAATGTGGCGACGGCTTTGGAGGTGGAGCGGATCGTCCGGGAGAACGGGGCGACGCCTGCGACCATCGCCATCCTGGACGGCAAGATCCGCGTCGGCCTTACCCCGGACGAGATCGAGCGGCTCGGCAGCGGCAGGAAAGTGCATAAGGCGACAATCCGCGACATTCCGAAGCTTCTGGCGCTGAACCTGGAGGGCGCCACCACCGTGGCGGCCACGGCCTATGCGGCGCAACTGGCGGGTATCCGCTTTTTTGCCACGGGCGGGCTCGGCGGCGTGCATCGCGGCGCCAGCGAAACCTTTGACATTTCCGCGGACCTTGCGGCCATGGCCAGCCTGAACGTGTGCATCTTCAGCGCCGGCGTCAAATCGATCCTCGACATCCCGAAGACGCTGGAACTGATGGAAACGCTCGGCATTGCGGTTTACGGGTACGAAACCGACCGGTTTCCGGGCTTCTACGTGCGGGATACGGGCTATCCGGTGGAAAAGATCGGGCCGGATGAACTGGTCAAACTGCTCAAGGTGAAGGAAAAGCTGGGGCTGGGCGGGTGCGTGTCCGTCAACGTGCCGGTACCGGCGGAGCATGAGCTGGATCCTGAGCTGGTGGAGGCGACCATCGCCTCCGCCTTGGAAGAGGCGCACAGGAAGGGCATCAGCGGCAAAGAGGTCACGCCGTTCCTGCTCGCCCGCATCAAGGAAAGCACCGGGGGACGGAGCCTTGCGGCCAACATCGCGCTGGTCAAAAACAACGCCGCCACAGCTGCGCGGGTGGCGGCCGCGTTTTGCGGATAAGGCCATTTTCAAAACCAATGGAACGTTATTCACGGGGTTGTCCAATCGTCACGGAAGCGGCTGGCAGCTCCTGATTTTTTTGGGCAGCCATTTGCAAGCAGGCATTCTTGTTTCTTCGGCCCGCGGCAGCTTGCGTAACCCTTCCGCTGGTGAAACGGGGGGGAGTTATGGTAAGCTGTTTGTAATATGTGTTCATCATGAGCCGGCATCATGCTTGATTCAACGGCATGCAGCGCCGGATTGAAAGGAACGTCCATTTATGAAACGCAAATTTTCAGACCGGGCCAACTGGCGTCGCATATTGAAGAGAAACTACGCCTGCTTCGCGATGGACGATCCTGGCTTTAAAGGATATGTCACGCTGTACCGGATACAGGAGCTCCGGGATCCGCTTTGGAAAGAATACAATGGCCGCCGCATGTGCCTGGCGGACAAAGGCTATCTCTGGATGCAGCATTTTCCGCAGGGCGAGCATTTTGTCGTCACCACGATGTTTGACCCGAAGGGCCAGGTGGTGCAATGGTACATCGACATCTGCAAAGCCCAGGGTTTGACCGATCAGCAGGTGCCCTGGTTCGACGATCTTTACCTGGATATCGTCAAGCTGCCGACGGGCGAAGTGCTGCTTCTTGATGAGGATGAGCTGGAGGAAGCGCTGGACGGCGGGCTCATCACGAAGAAAGATTCCGACATGGCGGAGCGCACGGCCGCGCGGCTGCTCGAGCAAATCCGCAGCCACCAGTTTCCCTATTTCGAGCTGAGCATCAAGCACCGGGAAATGCTGCTCGACAAGCTCGGCTGGGACAAGGGCACCTCTTCCGGCGCCTGAGCGCAGCCTGACGGAATGATGACTAGCACCCCGGGGGTTCGGAATACATTTTTATGGCGGCAAGTTTTTTGGCCTCAAAATGGCGCGCCGACTTTGGTCCTGACGGGGTGAAACGGATGAACGCAGGGACGGAACGCGAGCGCACGCAAAAGTCCGCGTCGGCCGGGGTGCGGCCGTCCAGGCAGATCAACATCGTTCTTCGCAAAAACGATACCGCGGGAGCGGGCGAATCCGGTCCGGCGGAAAGCGCATCAAGCGTCCGCCAGCTGCCGGCGCAAGGCCCTTGGGCCGAATGTCAGGCGGAAATGGACAAATTGGTCGGACTCGAAAATGTCAAGGAACTGATCTACGAGATATACGCCATGCTGCAAGTGGCGCAGATGCGGGGGGAAGCCGGGCTCAAGACGCTATCCCAGGTATACCACATGATTTTCAAAGGGAATCCGGGCACCGGAAAAACGACGGTGGCCCGGATTTTGGCGCGGCTGTTTCAGGGGATGGGGCTGCTCTCCAAAGGCCACCTTGTGGAAGCGGAACGGGCGGATCTGGTCGGGGAGTATATCGGCCATACGGCGCAAAAAACGCGGGAGCTCGTCAAAAAGGCGCTGGGCGGCGTGCTTTTCATCGATGAAGCGTACAGCCTGGCGCGGGGAGGCGAGAAAGATTTCGGCAAAGAGGCCATCGATACGCTGGTCAAGGCGATGGAAGACCACAAGCATCAGTTTGTGCTCATCCTGGCCGGGTATACGATGGAGATCGACGCCTTTTTGCTCACCAATCCGGGGCTGCCTTCCCGTTTTCCGATCCAGATGGAATTTCCCGACTATACGACCGACCAGCTGATCCGGATCGCCGAGGGCATGGCCAAGGAACGGGACTACGTTTTCCATCCCCAAGCCCTGGTCAAACTGCGGGAGCTCATCGTCCGGGAGAAAGCGGAGACTCTTTATCATTTCAGCAACGCCAGATTTGTCCGAAACGTGATCGAGCGGGCGATCCGCCATCAGGCGGTGCGGCTTTTGTCGCAGTATCCGAACGGCACGGCCCCGAGCAAGCATGAGCTGATGCTCATCCGGGCGGAGGATGTGCGGGGGCTGCAAGGTTAGAAAGGAGAGCGGTTTTGAAGGCTAGCGCGTATGAAACGATGGCTGGCGAGCGGGAAAAAGCGGTCCTCGTCAGCCTGGTCACCGATTCGGTCAAACGTTCCGGCGCCGACCCGGAGTCATCCCTGAAGGAGCTGATCTCTTTGGCGGAGACGGCCGGAGTCGAAGTGACGGCCACGCTGATGCAGCACCGGGAGACGCCGGATTCCAAATGGTTCATCGGCAAAGGAAAAGCGGAGGAACTGAAGGCGGTGGCGGAAGAGACCGGCGCCCAGACCGTCATTTTCGATCAGGAGCTGTCCGGCGCCCAGGTGCGGAACCTGGAAAGTTTTCTGGACCGCAAAATCATCGACCGCACGCAGCTCATCCTCGATATTTTTGCTTCCCGGGCCAGGACCCGCGAGGGCATCCTTCAGGTGGAACTGGCGCAGCTTACATACCTTCTGCCGCGCCTGTCCGGCCACGGCAAAAATTTGTCCCGCCTCGGCGGCGGCATCGGGACGCGCGGTCCCGGGGAAACCAAGCTGGAAACGGACCGCCGCCATATCCGCCGGCGGATTTCCGATTTGAAGCGGCAGATTGAAGAAATCGCCGCGCACCGGAACCTCCACCGCGAGCGGCGCCGCAAAGCCGGCGTTCAGCAGGCGGCATTGGTCGGTTACACGAACGCCGGCAAATCCACGCTGCTCCGCCGGCTGACCCATGCGGACGTCCTTGCGGAGGACAAGCTGTTTGCCACGCTGGACCCGACTTCCCGCGTGCTTGCGCTGCCGGGCGGCAAGGAAGTGATCCTGACCGACACGGTCGGTTTCATCCAGAACCTGCCGCACGATCTCGTGGCCGCGTTTCGGGCGACGCTGGAAGAAGTGAACGAAGCGGATCTCCTGATCCACGTGATGGATGCGTCCTCGCCGATGCGGGAGCATCAAAAGGCCGTGGTGGAGGAAGTGCTGCGGGAACTGGGCGCCGCGGGCAAACCGGTCCTCGAGGTATGGAACAAAATCGATCTGGTGCCGGATGATGCGCAGGCGCTGCTTCCGGGCGGAGCGAATACGATACGGATAAGCGCGCTCAACGATCAGGACCTGGAGCGGCTGTGCCGGAAAATCGAGGAAATGCTGCTGGGGGAAGCTTGCGTGCTGCGGCTTCCGGCAGCCAGAGGCGATCTGGTGTCGCTGGCATACAGGATCGGGGAAGTGACGGATGCGCGGACCGAGGACGACTGGATTGTGCTGACGCTGCGCCTGAACGCGGCCGACATGGAAAAATTCGGCTGGCAGCTCAATCCGTATCGGGTCGGATGATCAGCGGATGGATGAAGCGAAAGGAAGCAACCGGAATATGACTTCGTTTGACCTTGAAACCTTTCTGTCCCGATGGGAGGTTCTGGCCCGGGAAGCGGAAGCGCAAACGGAAGCGCAAATGCGCCGTATCGACCGCATTGTGGAGCATAACCAGGAAAAGGTGATCCGGGCGTTTCAGAAATATCGGGTAAGCGATTACCATTTTGCCGGCTCCACCGGCTACGGCTACAACGACCGGGGCCGGGAGACGCTGGATCTCGTCTATGCCGAAGTGTTTGGCGCCGAGGCGGCCATCGTCAGGCCGCATCTGGCGTCGGGCACCCATACGATCGCCGTCGCCCTGTTCGGGATCTTAAGACCGGGAGACGAGCTGCTTTTTGTCACGGGCAGCCCATACGATACCTTGCACAAAGTGATCGGCCAACCGAACGACGGCATCGGCTCGCTGGAGGATTGGGGAATCCGCTGCAAATTCGTCCCGCTTCGGGCGGACGGCTCGGTAGACTGGGAAGGCGTTGCCCAAGCCGCGACGGAGCGGACCAAGGTGTTTGCGATCCAGCGATCGAGGGGATACGACTGGCGGCCGTCTTTTTCGGTGGGCGAGATCGGGGAGATGACCCGCCGCATTAAGGAAATGGCGCCGAATTCGGTCGTTTTTGTGGACAACTGTTACGGCGAGTTTACGGAACAGACGGAACCGACGCAAGCGGGGGCGGACCTGATGGCCGGCTCCCTGATCAAAAATCCCGGAGGGGGTCTTGCGCCCAGCGGCGGGTACATTGCCGGGCGTGCGGATCTTGTGCGGCTGGCCTCCTACCGGTTGACCGCCCCCGGCATCGGCGGGGAAGTCGGCGCCATGCTGGGCACGTCGCGCGCCTTGTATCAGGGGTTGTTTTTGGCGCCGCTTCTGGTGGGGCAGGCGCTGAAGGGCAGCGTTTTTGCCGCGGCGGTGTTCGAACGGCTTGGTTTTGAGACCCATCCCCGCTGGAACGACCCGCGCACCGATCTCATCCAGGCCATCCGTTTTGCGGCGCCGGAGCCGCTGATCGCCTTTGTGCAGGCCATCCAGAAAGCTGCCGCCGTTGATGCCCACGTGGTGCCGGAACCGTGGGATATGCCGGGGTACGCGCATCCTGTCATCATGGCCGCCGGCACGTTCATCCAGGGGGGCAGCCTTGAGCTGTCCGCCGACGCGCCCATCCGGGAGCCGTATATTGCCTATATGCAGGGCGGCCTGACCTATGCCCATGTGAAATTGGCTGTCAGGCAAGCCTGCGCGGATTTGATGGCGAAAGGACATTTGAGTTTAAGGGAATAAAATCTTCCATAAACATTTTTTAATGAAACGTTTTTGATAAATAACCTTACATTGATTGACATGTTTATGGGAGAAGGTTAAAATGGATTTAACGTGCAAAAGCAGATGTTCAATAAGGGAGGCTGAACAACGATGGCTGGCGATGAAATCCGCAGGAATATGGCGCTTTTTCCCATCGGTATTGTGATGAAGCTGACCGATTTGTCTGCTCGTCAAATCCGCTATTATGAACAGCATGAATTAATCCGTCCCGCGCGTACGGCGGGCAATCAGCGCCTTTTTTCGTTCAATGATGTGGAAAGATTGCTTCAAATCAAATCGTTGATTGAAAAGGGCGTCAATATTGCCGGCATCAAGCAGGTGCTGAACAATGAAGGCTCGCAGCCGGAGCCGACGGTGCTGGATGAGCAATCCCGGCTGAAACGCCGGGAATTGACGGATCCGCAAGTGCACCGCATGCTGCAAAAGCAGCTGATGTCCAGAAGGCCCGGCCAGGTGTCGCTCATTCAGGGCGAGCTTTCGCGGTTTTTCAAGAACATGAAGTGAGTGCGGCAATTCCGGCGCTCATAAGCGTATTTTTGCGCCTCGGCAAAAAAATGTTAATTGCAATGTGCGCCCGGAAAGTCGTACAATTGAAAAGTCGTAAACTTGCACTGGATGGCAGTTTGAGTCGCATTTGCAGGAGGATGTTGGAAGCATGGGTTTTACGCGCGAGGACATTTTACGCAACGCCAAAGAGCAGAATGTCCGGTTTGTTCGGCTGCAGTTCACCGACCTGCTCGGCACGGTGAAAAACGTCGAAATTCCGGTCAGCCAGCTGGAGAAGGCCCTCGACAACAAAATGATGTTTGACGGCTCGTCCATTGAAGGGTACGTGCGGATCGAGGAATCCGACATGTACCTGTATCCGGACCTGGACACCTGGGTGGTGTTCCCGTGGGTGACGGAAGACCGTGTCGCCCGTCTCATCTGCGACGTGCACATGGTGGACGGTACGCCGTTTCCGGGCGATCCCCGCGGCATTTTGAAACGGGTGCTCCGCGAAGCCAATGAGATGGGCTTTACGACGATGAACGTCGGGCCGGAGCCGGAGTTTTTCCTGTTCAAAACGGATGCGAACGGCAATCCGACGATGGAGCTCAATGACCAAGGCGGTTACTTCGACCTGGCGCCGACGGACCTGGGCGAAAACTGCCGGCGGGATATCGTGCTGACGCTGGAAGAGATGGGCTTTGAAATCGAAGCTTCGCACCACGAGGTGGCGCCCGGGCAGCACGAGATTGACTTCAAGTACGCGGATGCCGTCAAGGCCGCGGACCAGATCCAGACGTTCAAGATCGTCGTCAAGACCATCGCCCGCAAACACGGGCTTCATGCCACGTTCATGCCGAAGCCGCTGTTTGGCGTGAACGGCTCGGGCATGCACTGCCATTTGTCGCTGTTCCGCGGCAATGAAAATGCGTTCTACGATCCGAATGACAGCCTGGGCCTCAGCGATGTGGCACGCCAGTTTATGGCCGGCATTTTGTATCATGCCCGCGGCTTCACCGCCATCACCAACCCGACGGTGAACTCTTACAAACGGCTCGTGCCCGGATATGAAGCGCCGTGCTACGTGGCCTGGTCCGCAAGCAACCGCAGCCCGATGGTCCGCATCCCGGCTTCCCGGGGGCTTAGCACGCGGATTGAGGCGCGCAACCCCGACCCGGCCGCCAATCCGTATCTGGCGCTGGCTGTCATGCTTAAAGCCGGACTCGACGGCATCAAGAAAAAAATGGAGCTTCCGCCCCCGGTGGACCGCAACATCTATGTCATGAGCGACGAGGAACTGGCGGAAGCCGGCATCACGAGCCTGCCCGCCAACCTGAACGAAGCGCTGAAAGAGCTAATCCAGGACGAAGTGATTGTGGAAGCCCTCGGCGACCATGCTTTTACGCACTTCTGCGAGCTGAAATATATCGAATGGGACATGTACCGCACGCAAGTGCATCAATGGGAACGGGATCAATATCTGACGCTGTATTGATGGTGCGCGTGCAGTTCATGACTGAACTCCTCTGCCGTTTGGACAGGACCAATCCTGTCTTGCGGCAGAGGAGTTTTTTTATTGGTTTCGGAAAGTGTTTTCCCGCCAATCGGTCCTGTAGTGGACGTGAGAAATTTGGGAGGAGTATTGAGCCGTCGATTGGCTCTGTAGTGGACGTGGGAAACTACGGAAGGGGTTTGTCCCGCCAATTGGCTCTGTAGTGGATGTAGGAAACTACGAAGTGGAGTTATCTGGTCAATCGGCTCTGTAGTGGACGTGGGAAACTACGAAGTGGAGTTATCTGGTCAATCGGCTCTGTAATGGACGTGAGAAACTACGGAAGGAATCTGTGCCGTCGATCGGCCCTGTAGTGGACGTGGGAAACTACGAAGGGAGTTTGTCCCGTCAATTGGCTCTGTAGTGGACGTAGGAAACTACAGAGGTGGGTTGTTCCGTCAATTTGCTCTCTAGTGGATGTGGGAAACTACGAAGGGGAGTTATCTTGTCAATCGGCTCTGTAGTGGACGTGGGAAACTACGAAGGGAGTTTGTCCCGTCAATTGGCTCTGTAGTGGACGTAGGAAACTACAGAGGTGGGTTGTTCCGTCAATTTGCTCTCTAGTGGATGTGGGAAACTACGAAGGGGAGTTATCTTGTCAATCGGCTCTGTAGTGGACGTGGGAAACTACGAAGGGGAGTTATCTGGTCAATCGGCTCTGTAATGGACGTGAGAAACTACGGAAGGAATCTGTGCCGTCGATCGGCCCTTTAGTGGACATGGGAAATTACGAAGGGGATTTGTCTCGTCAATCGATTCTGTAGTGGATGTAGGAAACTACAGAAGGGTTGTTCCGGCAATTGTCCAAAAATGCCGAAAAAGCAAACCGCCTTCCGCAATAATTGCGGAAGGCGCAGGAGACGTCATGATCGTTGCGGCTACGCAAAAGGCCGATACAAACCGATCCTTATGCCGATAATGGTGAAGTTCGGAATCGTCACGGTCAGATGAAAGACCGGATCAGGCCGATGACCTTGCCGAGAATGGTGACGTTTTTGAGGCGGATCGGCTCCATGGCGGAGTTTTCCGGCTGCAGCCGGATGTGGTCGCGCTCTTTGTAGAACGTTTTGACGGTCGCTTCGTTGTCTTCCGTCATCGCCACCACAATGTCGCCGTTGTTGGCGGTCTGCTGCTGGCGGACGATGACATAGTCCCCGTCATGAATGCCGGCTTCGATCATGCTGTCGCCGGATACGGAAAGCATGAAGACGGGCTGATCGCCCACCATATGGGCGGGAAGCGGAAAATATTCTTCAATATTTTCCGTCGCGGTAATCGGCTGGCCTGCGGTGACTTTGCCGACCAGCGGCACATGCCGCACGGGCGACGTCAGTTCCCGCGGCGGTGTGCTGTCGCTGTCGTCCAAAATTTCGATGGCGCGGGGTTTCGTCGGATCCCGGCGGATGAGGCCCTTTTTCTCCAGCCGGTCCAAGTGGCCGTGAACCGTTGAGCTGGAGGCGAGGCCCACCGCTTCGCCAATCTCCCTGACGGAAGGGGGATAACCTTTCTCTCGGACTTGCGTTTTGATAAATTCCAGAATCGCCTGCTGGCGGTTCGACATTTTGGACACGAAGCGACCCTCCCTGACTACTTGACATCAAGTCCCATTATAACACAGAACCCGAGTTCGCACAAACATTCGTTCTTCCGAACAAATGTTCCGAAAATGTGTTGACACAAACGTTTGTTCGTGTTACGATCGTACCAGAACAAACGTTTGGGGTGGGAACGGATGGTGCAGACTTGGGCTTTGAACCCGCGCATGCGCGGCAACCGGACGGATGGAGAGGACTCTTTTTCCCGCGTTCGCTGCGGACGGCGGCAGAACGATTGGAACTGGAAAGCCGCGCGGACCTTGTTTTTCGCGCTGGCGCTGCTGATTCTGTTCAGCGGGTTTGCGGTCATGCGAACCTTCGCATCCGGCGACCGCATGGAGGCGGAAAGCCCGGCGGAAATCGTTGTTTACGCGGATTCCGGAGATACCCTTTGGGAGTTGGCCGCCGCCTACAAGAAAGATTCCCTGGATATCCGCCAGGCCTTTCATGCCCTGATGGAACGGAACCATCTGAAAAGCCCGGATCTCGAGGCCGGACAGAAAATTATTGTGCCGAGCAGCATCTTGCCATAAACTTGCCATAAATAAGAGGCACGTTCTCACCGTTATCGTTACCGTTATCGTTAAACAAGAATTTTTCCTGCCGCAGGAAACGAGGACGGGCGTTTTTTCCGCGCCTGTCTTTTTGTTTTTTGTTTCGCCGCTTCGCCTTGACAACCGGCAGATCCGAATGTCAAATTAAAAGGGATGTCTGTAAGGAAACAGGAGATGCGAACAGGAGGAGCTTCATGTCCCGCAGCTGGGAACGGATGGTGCGGCGCAACGCGCAGAAACTCAACAAGCAGCGGAAAAAACAGGGCCGGCCGGCGCTTTACGGCCGAGCCGCCAATGCGGACACGTTCAAGGGGCGGAGTTACATTTTTCCGTTCGTGCTGATCATGCTGGCGCTTTTTTATGTGACCAGTTACGGGCCCTGGGCCGGGAGACCGGAAGCGGATTCGTCCCTTTTCTGGATCACGGTTTCCCTGTACCTGCTTTTGGCCTTGATCTACTTTTTGCGGCGCCCCTATTTGAGCGTGACCAAAGACACGCTGGAGACGCGCAGGTTTACGGGGTACAAAACGCTGCGGCCGGGTGACATTCGCAAAATCGTGTTTGCGCCCGGCTATGTGGTGGTGGAGCCGGTGAAAGGCACCAACTGGGTGTTTTCGCGGTATCTCCAATTATATCCGATTGCACAGATGCAGGAGAGGCTCAAGACGTTTTGCGAAGCCAACAAGGTGGAACTGGAAGTCAGGGAGAAATGAGGCACACGGATGATGGGCTTTAAAGCGGTCATGTTCGATCTGGACGACACGCTGCTGTGGGATGAGCGCAGCGTCCAGGAAGCGTTCGAAGCGGTCTGCGCCGCCGCGGCCAAAGAGGTGCCGGGGCTGGACCCCCGCCGGCTGGAGGAAGCGGTCCGGCGGGAAGCGCGGGCGCTGTATGAGTCGTATGAAACGTACCCCTTTACGCAAATGATCGGCATCAACCCCTTTGAAGGGCTGTGGGGCAACTTCACGGGAGGGAACTTGCAGGAATTTCGCAAGCTGGAAAAGCTGGCGCCGGAATACCGGGCCGAATCGTGGACGAGGGGACTGAAGGCGCTTGGGGTGGACAACGCCGAACTGGGCTACCGCCTGGGGGAAATGTTCGCGGCAGAGCGCAGGGCCCGTCCTTACGTTTACGATGAGACGTTCGACGTATTGGAGCGCCTGAAGGGCAAATACAAGCTGCTGCTTCTGACGAACGGCTCGCCGGACCTGCAGCAGGAGAAGCTGGACGGCGTCCCGGAATTGGCCGGATATTTCGACCATATTGTTATTTCCGGCAATTTCGGTGAAGGAAAGCCGTCTCCCCGCATTTTCCGCCATGCCCTGGATCTTCTGGGCGTCGAACCCCGGGAGGCGATCATGGTCGGGGACAAGCTGACGACCGATATCCTCGGTTCCAACCGGGCGGGCATCCCGAATTTCTGGATCAACCGCCGCGGGCTGGCGAGGGATGAAAGTATCGTGCCCGTATATGAAGGGTCGAGTCTCAAGCAACTGTTTCCGATTCTTGAGTCATGACGAAAAGCAAGGGCTGCTTAAGGGAGCATAGCAGATGGCTTCCCTTAAGCAGCCCTTTAGGATTTGCGCAAAGGATCATGGTTTCGATCCCAGTCGCTTACGCCTTGACGAATTCCGGATCATCGTAAGGCGTCGCGATCCAGCCGTTCGGTTCGATGAACAGGCGGACGGCCACGGTCTTGCGGTTTTCCATCAGCGTGAAGAAGTGCGGCGTATTTTCCGGAACGGAAATCAGATCGCCGGCGGTGAGCTCCACGTCGAAGTAGCCGGTATCGCCCTGGCCCTTGATGACAAAGCGGCCTTTGCCGCCCACGATGGCGCGGATTTCATCCTCCGAGTGGGTGTGAATGGCCTCGAACTTTTTCAGCAGTTCCTCCAGGTTCGGCGTCGCGTCCGAGAGGGCGACAACGTCCCAGATCTGATAGCCGCGGCGGGCCGCCAGATCGCGGATTTCCGGATCGAACACCCGGAGGATTTCCGCCTTTTCTTCCTCGCTCAGCTCAAACTTCTCTTTCAGTTGCTCCGGCAGCTTGCTGATGTCCCAATGTTCGTAGAGCACGCCCTGGCGGTCCAGGAACGCTTTGACCGCTTCCTCGCCGCTGATTCGCTCCCCGGTTTTCCGGACATAAATTTCTGCCATCGATCATTCCTTCTTTCGCCCGTGATGAGAAGGTTCTTCGAAACCTTCGTTTACCTAGATTATAATGGATAATGCGCCCGATGTCGATATATTCCTACTTGAAAACTAGGAATTTATCCCGCATCGTCTTTTCATTCCCTCCCTCTTTTGATACACTAAGGCAAGTTAATGCATGGATACGCCGGTGTGGGGAGCAAAGAAAGGAAGAGAACGGCATGCCGAAACCTTCGCTCAAGGAGTCGCTGCAAAACCGCATTTTGATCCTGGACGGCGCCATGGGCACGATGATCCAGCAAGCCGGCCTGACGGCGGCGGACTTTGGCGGCGAACAGTTCGAAGGCTGCAATGAAATGCTGGTGCTGACGCGTCCGGATGTCATTTCCGGCATTCACGAAGCGTATCTGGCCGCCGGCGCGGACATCATCGAAACGAACACCTTTGGCGCCACCCGGGTGGTGCTGTCCGAGTATGGCGCCGACGACAAGGTGAGGGAAATCAATCTCGCCGCGGCCCGGCTGGCCAGGGAAGCGTGCGAAAAATTTTCGACGCCTGAGAAGCCTCGCTATGTGGCCGGTTCCATCGGGCCGACGACCAAGACGCTGTCGGTGACGGGAGGCATCACGTTCGATGAGCTGACGGACAGCTATCGCGAGCAGGCGGAGGCGCTCATCGAAGGCGGCGTCGACTGCCTCCTGATCGAAACGTGCCAGGACACGCTGAACGTCAAGGCGGCCAGCGTCGGCGTCAGGCAGGCGTTTGAGGCCGCCGGAAAGGAATTGCCGGTCATGATCAGCGGCACCATCGAGCCGATGGGCACGACGCTGGCCGGACAAAACATCGAGTCTTTTTACATTTCGCTGGAGCATCTGAAGCCGATTTCCATCGGCCTCAATTGCGCGACAGGACCGGAGTTTATGCGCGACCATATCCGGACGCTGGCCGGCATTGCGAAGGCCGCCGTCAGCTGTTATCCGAACGCCGGTCTGCCCGATGAGAACGGCCATTACCACGAATCGCCCGAATCGCTGGCGGCCAAGCTCCGCGCCTTCGCCGAGCGGGGGTGGATCAATGTGGCCGGCGGCTGCTGCGGCACGACGCCCGCCCACATCAAAGCCATCGCGGAGGCGCTGAAAGACGTTCCGCCGCGCCCGATCCGGGGCGAGCATCCGCCGGCGGTGTCCGGCATCGAAACGGTGTATATTGAGGACGCGGGCCGCCCGTACATGGTCGGGGAGCGCACCAACGTGCTCGGTTCCCGCAAGTTCAAACGGCTGATCGCCGAAGGCAAATATGAAGAAGCGTCGGAAATCGCCCGCGCCCAGGTGAAAAACGGCGCCCATATCATCGACATCTGCCTGCAGGATCCGGACCGCAACGAGGCGGCGGACATGCGTGAATTCCTTTCTTATGTCACGAAGAAAGTCAAGGTGCCGCTCATGATCGACACGACGGATCCGGCGGTCATGGAGCTGGCGCTGAAACAGATCCAGGGCAAATCGATCATTAATTCCATTAATCTTGAAGATGGTGAAGAAAAATTTCGGAAAGTCGCGCCCATTGTGCACAAATACGGGGCGGCGGTGGTCGTCGGCGCCATCGACGAGCGGGGGCAGGCCATCAAAGCTGAAGACAAGCTGCAAGTGGCCCTTCGCGCCCACAAGCTGCTGACGGAAAAATACGGGATCCCGTCCGAGGACATCATCTTCGACCCGCTGGTTTTCCCCGTGGGAACCGGCGACGAACAGTATATCGGTTCCGCCAAGGAGACCATCGAGGGCATCCGCCTGATCAAAGAGGCGCTGCCGCAGTGCCAAACCATTCTTGGCATCAGCAACATTTCCTTCGGTTTGCCGGAAGCGGGCCGCGAGGTGCTGAACGCCGTCTTTCTCTACGAATGCACCAAAGCGGGCCTCGACTATGCGATCGTCAACACCGAAAAGCTGCAGCGCTACGCCTCCATTCCGGAGGAAGAGCGAAAACTTGCCGAAGATTTGCTGTACCGCACGAGCGACGAGACGCTGGCGGCCTTCGTCGCGGCGTTCCGCGACCGGAAAACGGCGGAGAAGAAAGAAGAGCGCGAAAGCCTGACGCTGGAGGAGCGCCTGGCTCGCTATGTGGTGGAGGGGAGCAAGGACGGCCTGTTTGCCGACCTGGACGAAGCGCTGCAAAAATACGCGCCGCTCGATATCATCAACGGCCCGCTGATGGACGGCATGGCCGAGGTGGGGCGGCTTTTCAACAACAATGAGCTGATCGTCGCCGAAGTGCTGCAAAGCGCCGAAGTGATGAAGGCTTCGGTGGCATACCTGGAGCCGCACATGGAAAAGAACGAAACGGCCGTCAAAGGCAAAATCATGCTGGCCACGGTGAAAGGCGACGTTCACGACATCGGCAAAAATCTCGTGGAAATCATCCTTTCCAATAACGGGTATGAAATCGTGAACCTGGGCATCAAGGTGCCGCCGGAGCAGCTGATCGAGGCATACCGCAAGGAAAAGCCTCACGCCATCGGCCTTTCGGGACTGCTCGTCAAATCGGCCCAGCAGATGGTCGTAACCGCCCAGGATTTGCGCGCCGCCGGCATCGACGTTCCCATTCTCGTCGGAGGCGCGGCCCTCACGCGCAAATTTACGAAAACCCGCATCGCGCCGGAATATGACGGCCTTGTCCTGTACGCGAAAGACGCGATGGAAGGATTGGAACTGGCCAATCGGCTGATGGATCCGGCGGAGCGGGCGAGAATGGAGCGGGAGCATCGCGCGGAAATGGCCAAGCTGGCAGAGCAGGGAGAACGAAAGGCCGAACGGCCGGATCAGACAACCGTTCGCCGTTCCAACGTATCGCAGGACGTTCCCGTGTACAAAGCGCCGGATTACGAGCGTCACATCCTGCGGGATTACCCGCTGTCCCATCTGCTTCCGTATATCAACATGCAGATGCTGCTCGGCCATCACCTCGGGCTGAAAGGCAACGTGGAAGCGCTGCTGGCATCGGGCGACAAGCGGGCGGCGGAGCTTAAGGAGGCCGTGGATGAGCTGTTGCGCGAAGCCGAACGGAACGGCTGGCTGAAGCCCCAGGCCATGTACCGGTTTTTCCCGGCGCAATCGGAAGGCAACGATATTATCATCTATGACCCCTTGGATACCGGCAAAGTGCTTTACCGCTTCAGTTTCCCGCGCCAGCAGGCCGAACCGTATTTGTGCCTGGCGGATTATCTGAAATCCGTCGACAGCGGCGTGATGGACACCGTCGGCTTCCTCGTGGTGACGGCAGGCAGCGGCGCGAAAGCGCAGGCGGAAAAATGGAAGGAAAGCGGCGATTATCTCCGCTCCCACATGCTTCTCGCCGCCGCCCTGGAGACCGCGGAGGCCATGGCGGAGCGGGTGCACCAGATCATGCGCGACCGCTGGGGCTTTCCGGACCCGGTGGAAATGACGATGAAGCAGCGCTTCGCCGCGCGCTACCAGGGCATCCGGGTATCCTTCGGCTATCCGGCCTGCCCGGACCTGGAGATGCAGAAGCCGCTGTTTGAGCTGATGCGCCCCGAGGACATCGGCGTCCGTCTGACCGAAAACTTCATGATGGATCCGGAAGCGTCCGTATCCGCCATGGTGTTTGCGCATCCGGAGGCGCAATATTTCAGCGTCGAGAAATCCTGAAAGCATTAAAAGCCCCAGAGCCGCCTATGGACGGCTTTGGGGCTTTTGGGCTCCGCTTTGGTTTATCCGGCAAGCGGAACTTTTCCCGGGAAAGCGCAAGGCTCGACATGGGCTGTCAAATCCGTTACCCTGGGCTCGAGGCGGGGCGAGGGAGGTCCGCAAAGCGCAAAACGCGGCCGCACACGTTGTCGAACCGTAAGCTTTCCCGCCGCATTGATAAGCGAACATATATTCTGTACAATAGGAAAAACGAAAAATGGGGGGCGGCGCCAGTGAACCGTCTGACTGGAAAAACCGGGTCGGTGGAAGAGTGGCTGGAAGAACTGCGCAAGCGGCCGGACATCATGGAAAACGTGACCTGCTGGCACACGATTCCGGCCCGTCCGGCGCGCACGGTTCCGATGCCGTTTGAGATAGAACCGCAGCTCAGGCAGGCGCTGGCCGAAAAGGGCATCCGCGAACTTTACACCCATCAGGCCGCGGCTTTCCGCAGCGTGGCCGCCGGGCATCACGTCGTGACCGTGACGCCGACAGCTTCCGGCAAAACGCTCTGCTACAACCTGCCGGTGCTGCAGACCATTCTGCAAGACCCAAGCGCGCGGGCGCTGTACATTTTCCCGACGAAAGCGCTGGCCCAGGACCAGGTGGCGGAGCTGCAAGAGCTTGCCGACCTGATGGGCGCGGACATCAAAACCCATACATACGACGGGGATACGCCGCCCACGGTGCGGCAGACGATCCGAAACGCCGGGCACATCGTCGTGACCAATCCGGACATGCTGCACACCGCCATCCTGCCCCATCACACGAAATGGGTGAGGCTCTTTGAAAACCTGCGCTACGTCGTCATCGACGAGTTGCATGCGTACCGGGGCGTGTTTGGCAGCCACGTGGCCAATGTGATCCGCCGCCTGAAGCGCATTTGCCGGTTTTACGGCAGCAAGCCGCAATTTCTATGCGCTTCCGCCACGATCCGCAACCCCAAGGAGCATGCGGAGCGGCTCATCGGCGAACCGTTTGCGCTCAATGACGACAACGGCGCGCCCAGCGGGGAGAAGCACTTTATTTTTTACAATCCGCCGGTGGTCAACAAGCAGCTCGGCATCCGCAAAAGCAGCGTGCTGGAGTCGCAAAAAATCGCGGGGATGCTGCTTAAGGACGGCATCCAGACCATCGTCTTTGCCCGCAGCCGCGTTCGCGTCGAAATTTTGCTCACGTATTTGCAGGATCTGGTGAAGGACAAACTCGGCTCCAAAGCGATCCGCGGCTACCGGGGCGGCTATCTGCCCAAGCAGCGCCGGGAAATCGAACGGGGCCTGCGCAGCGGCGAAATCCTCGGCGTCGTCAGCACCAACGCGCTGGAGCTTGGCATCGACATCGGCCAATTGCAGGCCTGCGTCATCAACGGCTACCCGGGCTCCATCGCCAGCACCTGGCAGCAGGCCGGACGGGCGGGCCGCCGCCACGGCAGTGCGGTCATTTTCCTCGTGGCCAGCTCCAATCCGCTGGACCAGTTTCTGATCCAGAATCCCGATTATTTTCTCGGCCGTCCGCCGGAAGAAGCGCGCATTGATCCCGACAACCTGCTGATCTTGCTCGATCACGTCAAATGCGCGGCCTATGAACTGCCGTTCGAGGAAGGGGAAACTTTCGGCGGGGAAAACCTGGCCGACATGCTGGAATTTCTGACGGACGAAAAAGTGCTGCACAAGGCGGGCAGCCGCTGGTATTGGATGGAGCAGGGGTTTCCCGCGAACCACATCTCCCTGCGCTCCGCCGCGCAGGAAAACTTCGTGATCATCGACGTTACCGACGGGCACCGCGTCATCGGCGAGGTGGACCGGTTCAGCGCGCCGATGCTGATCCACGAGGAAGCGATCTACATCCACGAAGGCGTGCAGTACCAGGTGGAGAAACTGGATTACCCCGAGAAAAAAGCTTACGTGCGCGAGGTCCATGTGGATTATTACACCGATGCCAACCTGGCCACGGACCTAAAAGTGCTGCATGTCGACCTGGAGCGGACGGATGGCCCGCTGCTCCGGCAATTCGGGGAATTGATGGTTACGGCCAAGCCGACCATTTTCAAAAAAATCCGCCTCCGCACCCATGAAAACATCGGCTCCGGGCCAATCCACCTGCCGGAAGAGGAGCTGCACACGAGCGGTTACTGGTTTTCTTTTGCGGACGAGGAAGCCGCAGCGCGCCCAACCCACGAGATGCAGTCGGCGCTGCTTGGCCTGTCCAACGTGCTCGCCACGCTGGCTCCGCTGCATTTGATGTGCGACCCGTTTGACATTCGCGTGGTGCCGCAGGTGAAAGACGTTCACAACAAGCGGCCGACGATCTATTTTTACGACCGCTATCCCGGCGGCATCGGCCTCAGCCGGCGGCTTTTCGACCTGCACGACGAATTGGTCGAAGAGGCGGAGCGGCTCGTGCGGGGGTGCGGCTGCCAGAGCGGATGTCCGGCTTGCGTGGGGCCCATCGAGGAAGTGGGTCTTCTGGGCAAGGAACTGACGCTGGCGCTCATTGAAAGGATGCGGAAAGGGGCGAGGCGAACCCCATGAGCGGGCTGAGAGAAAGGCTGATGCGGCTGCGCGGCGGCAGCGCCGCGCAGGAAAACCGAGGGCATGGATCTGTCCTGCCGGAACCGTCCGCGGCATCCGGCGGCGGCAGGGCAGCCGTGATCGCCCCCGCGCCTGCCCGGGAGGAATCGCCGGAGCATCTGCCCGAAGCCTTCCGCCGGCTGGGCGTCACCGAAATCCGCAATGAAGCGGGCGCCTTTCTCCTTCGCCGGACCGCGCACCCCTTTCCTGCGCGCCATGGCTGGCACCGGCTGGAAGAATTGCGCGAAGTGGCGCCGCACCTTGCCCCGATTGCGGCCAGGCAAAACGGAAAAACCAGGGCTGCCGGCCGGACGCCGGCGCCTGAAGCGCCGCAGGCGGAAAGGATGCTGTTTCTGGATATCGAAACGACAGGTTTGGGCCTGGGGACGGGCAACGTGCCTTTCATGGTCGGCATCGGATCTTTAAGGCCTGATGCCTTCGTTGTGGAGCAATGCCTGATCCGTCATCCCGGCGAGGAGCGGGCGATGCTGGCTTGGCTGACGCGGCGGTTTGCCGGGGTGACGCATCTGGTCACCTACAACGGACGGTCCTTTGACTGGCCGGTGATGCTCGGCCGGTTCGTGCTGAACGGCTGGCGGCTCAGCGGCAGCGGGCCGGAGCACATCGACTTTCTCCACCCGTCACGGGCGCTTTGGAAACATACGCTTCCGACCTGCCGGCTCAGCACGGTGGAGGAGGAGCGGCTCGGCATCCGCCGCGAAGGCGACGTGCCGGGCGCGCTGGCGCCCGAACTCTACATGCGGTTTTTGCGGGATGGCGACGCCGAACATTTGACCGGTGTCTTCCTGCACAATGAACGGGACATTCTCACGCTGGGGGCTTTGGCCGTTCACTTCGGCAAGCTGCTCGGAGGCCGCGCGGATGACGCTGCGGACTTTGCCGTCCGCCGCATCGAGCGGCTGCGCACGGCCATATGGCTGGAAGCCCACGGCCGGATGGCGGAGGCGATGCGGCTGTACAACTTGCTGGCAGAGGAGGCGTCCGCTCCCGACGGGGAATGGGGCTGGCGCATGGAACTGGCCGCGCGGCTCAAGCGCCTTGGCCGCCTGGAGCAGGCCCTGGCGCTCTGGCATCACGCCGCCGCCCTCGCGCAAGCGGCCCGTTTCCCCCGCGTCGAGGCCCATATTGAGCTGGCCATATACTACGAGCACAAAGCCCGCGACTACGAAAAAGCCCTCGCCATGGCCGAAGCGGCGCGGATGCTGGCCGAACGGCGGGCCGGCGCCTTGCGGGAAACGCCAGCGCTGCGCGCGCAGAAAGAGCAGATCGAAAAAAGGATCGCGCGGCTGCGGCGGAAGCTGCGCAAAACGTGAAGCGCCCGGCGGGCGAGGTACACGGGCGGGGCGTTTGGCAGTCATATCATTTTCGGAGGGTTCAACTTGTCAGACGAAAACCATGTTTCATGCGTTGGCGGGATCAAGCTTTTCACGGCGCTTTCGCCGCCCAAGGCGCTGTTTTTTGATCTGGACGGCACGCTGCATCGCGGCAGCCAGCCGGTCCCCGGAGCCGGGCAACTGATCTCCGGGCTTGTCCGCCGGGGGATGCCCTGCTGGTTTGTCACCAACAACTCGACCCGCACGCCGCAGGAAGCGGCCGAACATTTGCGCAGGCTCGGCATACCGGCCGAACCCGGCCAGGTCATCACATCGGCGCTGGCCGCCGCCGATTATGTCCGCCGGCATTATCCCGGCGCCTCGGCCTATGTGATTGGAGAAAACGGGCTGGTCCGCGCCCTTGAGAATGCCGCCATCCGGGTCGTGACGGAGCCGTCGTCGTCCGCGGATCTGGTGGTGCAGGGAACCGACCGGCATTTTACGTACGACAAGCTGGCGGCCGCGGTCCGTCTCATTCTCGGCGGCGCGCCTTTCATACAGACAAACCCCGATTTGCTGCTGCCTTCCGAAGACGGCATGCGGCCCGGTTCGGGCAGCATCGGGGCGGCCATCCAGGCGGCTGCGCGCCAGGCGCCTGTGGTCATCGGCAAGCCTTCCGCCATCCTCATGGCGTATGCGCTCAAGACCGCCAACGTTAAGCCGGAGGAAGTGTGGGTGATCGGCGACAACCCGCACACCGATATTGCGGCCGCCGCAAGCGCCGGCTGCCCGTCGGTGCTGATGCTGACAGGCGTATGTGACGAAAGCAATTGGGAAGCGATGTGCCGGACCGCGGGCGTCAAACCGCATGCCGTTTGCGCGGGCCTGTCGGATCTGGAACAAATGCTGAACGGATAAGACGCTGCATCAAACACGGAAGGGAAGATGGTCATGCCGGAATGGCCGGAAGCGGAACATTTGCGAAAAGTGCTGAATGAACGGGGTTGCGGACGGAACATCGTCTCCGCCGCCGTTTTGCGCCCGGGCGCCGTGAACGAACCCGAAGAAAAATTCCGCCGGGAACTGGTTGGCCGGCAGATTGCGATTGTCGAACGGCGGGGTCATCATCTGATTTTTCACCTGGACGACGGCAACCGCCTGCTTTTGCGCCTTTCGGCCGGCACCAGGCTGTTTTGCGGCCGGGAGGCGCCGGAAGGCCAGCGCAATTTTCAAGTGATCATCGAATTTGCGGATGAAAGCCGCTTGTTTTTCGGCGGGCTCAAAGCCGGCGGATTGAGCCGCCTGACGGCGAAGCAGGTGCTGGAGGAATTGAAGGAACTGGGCCCGGAACCGCTCGATGCCCGGCTTTCGCCGGATGTGTTCCTTGAGCGGCTTTCCGCCAGCAGGGGAATGCTGAAAACCGCCCTGACCGGCCAGAAGGTGGTGGCGGGCATCGGCAGCCGCTACGGCGATGAAATCTGTTACGATGCCCGGATCCATCCGGGAAAGCTGGTGGCTCGGCTAAGTCCCGACGAAATCGGGCGCCTGTACGCCTCCATGCGCCAGGTGCTGGCGGAGGCCGCCGCCGCAGGCGGCTTGGAGGACAAGCCGCTGTTTGAGAACGACCGGCACACCGGCGGATATCGCGAAATACGCAAAGTTGCGGACCGGGAAGGAGAACCGTGTCCCAGATGCGGGACGAAGATTGCGAAAGGGGAAGTCGCGGGACGGAAAAGCCATTTCTGCCCGAAATGTCAGCGAAAGGACTAATCCCCATGCGCATCGGCTTTCATGTCAGCACGAAAGGCGGCTTCCGGGCCGCGGTCGCGCGGACGCTGGATGCCGGCGCCAGCGCTTTTCAGTATTTCCCCAAAAATCCGCGCAGCCTGAAGATCAAGGAGTTTGACCGGGAGGAAGCGCGGAAAGGCGCGGAGTTGGCTCGCCGGCATGGCCTGTTGTCCGTCGCCCACAGCCCGTATCCGGTCAATCCGGCGGCGGAAGGGGAAGCGGCCGCACGGATGGCGGCTTCCGTGCTGAACGATCTGGAAATTGCGGAAAGCTGCGGTTCCCTGGGCGTGGTCGTGCATTTCGGCATCCTGAAAGGAACGGATGCGCTGGAAGGCTATCGCCGCGTCATCCGCTGGCTGAATGCGGTATGCGCCCATTGGCGGGGGAAAGCCCGCATCCTGCTGGAAAACATGGCCGGCGACCACGGCCCTTTCGGCGTGACGCCGGAGGAGCTGGCGCAGGTCCGCCGTCTGTGCGACGAACCGGAAAAAATCGGGTTTTGCCTCGACACATGCCATCTGTATGCCAGCGGCCAATGGCAGCCCGGAGCCTGGCAAGCCTTTGCCGAGCGGGCGCATGCCGCAGGCTACTGGGAAGCGCTGGCGGCCGTGCATCTGAACGATTCCCGGTACCCTTGCGGTTCCCGTAAGGACCGCCATGCCGCTGTCGGCGAAGGATGCGTCGGCCGGGAAAATTTTGTGGAGCTTCTTAGCACTCCCGAAATTTTGCGCGTGCCGCTCATTCTGGAAACGCCCGCCGCGCTGGGCAAGACGCACGCGCAGCAAATCAGGCTTGTCCGCGAGTGGTGCGGGGAGGTAAAGAACAGTTGACCATCCACGTGTTTTTGGACGACCGGCGGCCCTGTCCGCCCGGCTTTGTGCTGGCGCGTACGGCGGAGGAATGCATCCTGCTCCTGGAGGAATGCGATGTGGGCGTTCTGTCCCTTGATTACGACCTTGGGGCCGGCATGCCGACGGGCATGGACGTGGTGCATGCGATGATCGTCCGCGGCAAGTATCCACGGGAAATCTACATGCATTCCTCGAGCCCGATGGGGCGCGCCATGATGGCGCGCACCTTGCGGGACGCCGCGCCGCCCCATGTCCGGGTGTCCGACGGGCCCATGCCGGAAGAAGTGCGCCGGCAAGCGGCGGCTCTCGCCGAAAACCGAAAAGGAGAAGATAAACAGCCATGATTCACTTGAAAGACGTGACCTTGCGCCGCGGAGGGCGGGAGATTTTGCGCGGCGTAAGCCTTGACATCTCTCCCGGGGAAAACTGGGCGCTTTTTGGCCGCAACGGCTGCGGAAAGACGACGCTGCTTGAAATCGTCAACGGCTATCTGTTCCCCACTTCCGGCACGGTGGATGTGCTGGGCAAGCGGCTCGGCAGAACGGATGTGCGGGAACTGCGCAAGGAGATCGGCTACATCAGCGCTGCGCTGATCGAGAAGTTTACGCTGCGGGACCCGGTGTGGGAAATCGTGGCGGGCGGAGCCTTCGCTTACCTGCGCATTTACGAGGAAGTGCCGGAGGATGTGAAGGCCCGCGCGTACGATGAGCTGGCTCGCGCCGGCCTGTCGGCCATGGCGGAGCAGCCTTTCGGCACCTTGTCGCAAGGCGAACGGAAAAAAGCGCTGCTGGCGCGCACGATGATGGCCCGTCCCAGGCTGCTGGTCCTGGATGAGCCATGCGCCGGCCTGGATTTGTATGAGCGCGAAAAATTTCTGGAGACGCTGCAAACTTTCGCTACTCCGGATTTATCCATGCTGTATGTGACGCACCATATCGAAGAGATGGTGCCGCTGTTTACCCATGCGGCCCTGATGAAGGACGGCCGGATTACCGCGCGGGGGCTCAAGCGGGACGTGCTGACGCCGCCGAATCTTGCGGAAGCGTACGGGCTGCCGTTGGAGGTGGATTGGGCGGACGGCCGGCCCTGGATTCGGGTGGGAAGGAGCTAGGCTGCGATGGAAGCCGCATTTGTGGGAACGGCCAATCCCGGATTTGCGCCGTACGCCATGGAGGAACTGCGCCGTCGCATCCCGGGCGGCAAAGTGTCAGGCATCACCCCCGGGGAAACGTTCCGTTTCACGGCGGGAACATGGAATGCGGCGAAGCTGGCCGATGAATTCAGGCGAAGCGAACCGGTCTTTTTGCGCCATTATTTTCCGCTGGAGGCGGAAACGCCGGTATCGGGCGATCGGGAGGCCATGGCCTCCGCGCTCCGCTCGTATGCCCGCACGCTGCAAGAACGAGTGACCGGGACCAAAGTGGCGGTGCAAGTCCGCAAAGCCCCGTCCAGCCCGTTTCCGTTTGCCCTGGCCGAAGCCCGGGACATCGCCGCCGAGGTGCTGCGGGAATTGGGCGCCGAAACGGTGGTGCGGGAAGCGGATCTGGTCGTATCCGTCTATGCCGCGGAACAGTCGCTCTTTATGGGCTGTTCGGACCCGCGGGACAATCTGTCGGACTGGCCGGGCGGCATGGTGCGCTTTCGCCGCGAGGAGGGGCTCATTTCCCGGGCGGCTTTCAAGCTCCTGGAGGCGGAAAAGGCCTTTGCGCTGCCGCTGGAGCAGTTTACCCATGCCCTCGACCTGGGCGCGGCGCCGGGCGGATGGACAAACGTGCTTTTGCAAAGGGGGCTGCAAGTGACGGCTGTCGACCCGGCGGCCCTGGACCCTTCGCTGGCCGGCCATCCGCGGCTGCGGCATCTGCGCATGAACGCGTCGGAAGCGCGTTTTGCGCCCGGTACGTTCGATCTTCTCGTGTGCGACATGAGCTGGGATCCGCACCGCACCTGCCGGCTGGTATGCGGCCTGGCCGATGCGCTGATATCCGGGGCGGCGGGGATCATCACGCTGAAGCTGATGCGCGGCAAGCCGTTCAGGACCATCCGCGAACTCTCGGAAAGCTATGCGGAGCGATTTGAAATCCGCAAAATCAAGCAGTTGTTTCACAACCGCGAAGAAGTTACAATGTTCGTAAGAAAAAAAGCGTGAATACATACGACGGTGGGAAAGCATCCCCATTCAGCGCCATGCCCGGGTTTTTGCCCGGCAGGGCGGCGAATGCGGGATGTTTTGTTTTGCCGCCGCTTTTATGCGCAAGGAGTTGGGTTGAACATGGACAACGCATCCAAAGAACTGCCGCATTTGGCCGAAGGAGAGGTGTACGCGGGACGCTACCTGATCGTTGCGCCGATCGGCAAGGGAGGCATGGGACGGGTTTATCTGGCCGAGGACTTGCGGCTGGGCGGCCGCAAACGGGCGCTGAAAATCACCGCTTCTGCGCGGGAGGAACGCGAAGCGTTCATCCGGGAGGCGGAATGGCTGGCCAAGCTCAAGCACCCCCATCTGCCCGAAATCGTGGACTACTTTCCGCCGGATGCGGAAGGGCGGGCGGTCATCGTGATGGAATACGTGGCGGGCGAAACGCTGGAGGCGTTGTTTGCCCGCAGCGGATACCGCCTGCCGTTTGCCAGGGCTCTCCGGTACGCCGAGCAGCTTTGCGAACTGCTTTGCTATCTGCACAGCCAAAAGCCGCCGGTGGTATTTCGCGACCTCAAGCCGTCCAATGTCATCATCGATTCCCATGACCGGGCCATCCTGGTCGATTTCGGCATCGCCCGCGCCTATCGTCCGGGGGCGGCGACCGACACCGTCAGGCTGGGGACGCCGGCGTTCGCCGCGCCGGAGCAATGGAAAGGGCTGCAAACCGATCATCGCTCGGACCTGTACAGCCTGGGCGCGCTGTTTTACCATTTGCTGTCCGGCGGCAGGCATGCGGCGGGAAGAAAAGGGCCTGTCCGCAAAACACTGCAAAATGACGTGCCGGCTTCGTTTGCTGTGCTATTGGAAGAGTTGCTGGCGGAAAATCCGGCGGAAAGGCCGCAGAGCGCCGCAGAGCTGCTTGCGCGCCTGCGCCGGATGCCGGCTCCCGGCGGCACGGTCTTCCGCGCGGATTTTTCGCCGCGGGCGTGCCGGACGGGCGTGACGGTGGCGGCCATTCTGTCGGCGTATCCGGGCGCCGGCGCCACGTTTTCCGCCCTGGGCTTGTCCCGATTTTTGCGGGATGCCGGCATCCATCACGCGCTGGTGGAAATGCCGGGCGGTGACGCCGAGCTCTATGCGCTGCTCGACGGCTCGCGCCGCATGCCGCGGGGCGCCGTGTTCGCGGAACCTTCCGGAAGCGGCGAGACGGCGCCGGCCTGGCGGGAAGGCACCGCCTTGTATTATCCGGCGGCGCCGGATGCGTCTTTGATGCCGGAGGACGATTTTTACGCGTGGCTGAACAGGCTGGGGGTTCCCGTGGTGCTCCTCGACGTGTCCGGCAGGTGGGAGCATCCGCGCGTGGCGGCGCAGCTTGCGGAAAGCGGGATCGCATCCTTCTGGTGGGTGGCCGACTGCCTGCCCGCCGCGTGGTCGCACCGGCGCCAGGAAGCGGCACAAGAGCTCACCCGGGCGGCGGTTAGCCGCCGGGCCAAGGTCGGATGGATTGCCAACAAGGACCACGCGTTTTCCGGACGAAAAAGCTGGCTGGCCGGCTTTCCGGCGGCGCCGGCGGCTTGTCTGCCGCTGGTCCGGACGGAACTGGCGGTCGAAGCCGCGTGGCGGGGTGCTGGCTATCCGGACGCGCCGGCCCGTTCCGAAACGTTTCGAACCGCGTTTCAGCCATGGGCCCAGAGCATCATTTCTTTGCTGGAAAAATAATGTCATTTTTCACCGCGGGCCAAGCCGTGCTACAATGGAAATGTCGGTTCGTGCTGGAGGGTGGAAGTGCGTTTGCCCGTTAGTCCGGCTTTTCAAGGAGGAATCCAGCCATGAAGGACAAGGAAAAAGAAAGCATTCTGATCATCGAGGACGAAGACAACATCGCCCGCATACTTGAGCTGGAGCTGGAACACGAGGGTTACGTCGTGGGACGTGCGGCGGATGGACGAACTGGCCTTGAGATGGCCATGTCCGGCGAATGGAACCTGGTGCTGCTGGATGTGATGCTGCCGGAGCTCAACGGCATTGAAGTGCTCCGCCGCCTGCGCCAGAACGAATGTCCGGTGCCCGTCATTCTGCTGACCGCCCGCGATACCGTTCCGGACAAGGTAAGCGGCTTCGAGCATGGCGCCAACGACTACATCACCAAGCCGTTTGCCATGGAAGAGCTGCTGGCCAGGGTGCGGAACGTGCTCCGCATGTTCAAGGCGGTCCGCGAGGGCGAAAGCGAGGACAAGATCCGGATTGCGGATCTGACGATCGAGCTGATCACCCGCAAAGTTTACCGGAAAGACCAGGCCATCGATCTGACGCCCAGGGAATTTGAGCTTCTCGTTTATTTGGCCAAACACAAAAATACGGAAAAAACCCGCGAGGAAATTTTGTCCGACGTGTGGGGATACGAATACATCGGCGACACGAACGTAGTTGACGTGTATATCCGCTATTTGCGGCAGAAAATGGACAAGGGTTTCCGGCACAAGCTGATCCATACGATCCGGGGCGTCGGCTATATGCTGAAGGAGCCTGACTGACGCATGACGCTGCGTGCGCGTTTTACGCTGTTTACCGTTTTTTGGCTTATTTTTATTTTGATTCTGTATAACGTCTTTGTATATTTTCTGGTCATGCGGGTGGCCACGCGCGGCGAGCTGCAGCTGATGGCCAACAAGGCGGATCTGATCATCGAAAGAATCCACAAGGAAGGCCTGGATATTATGGACGATCCGGGCCTGCTTACGGACATGTACAACATCAATGAAATGCTTCGCATCGTTGTGGACGGGAACAGAATCGTCAACCAGGTGGGCTATGACAAAGAGCTGCTGGAGCTGCCGATCGCCGACGTCTCGCCGCATAAGACAGAAACGATGCAGCTCAACGGGCAGCGGATCGTGTTTTTGACCGTGCCGTTTTATTATGACGGCCAATTTATCGGCACCGTGGAAGGCGCCCGGCGGCTGACGCTGCTGGACAGCTACATTCAGATTCTCGTCAGCGTGCTCGCGGCCACGAGCATCGGGGCCATTGTCGTGACGATTTTCGGCACCTACTGGTTCACATCGCGCATGACCGGACCCATCTCGCAAATGGTGCATACGATGCGGGAAATTGACCGCAGCGGCAAATTGCGGAAAGTGAACATCAGCGACCGGGAAGAATCCGTCGAACTGCAGCAGCTGGTGCGCGCCTTCAACGAGATGATTGACCGGCTGGATCGCACCATTGAGCGCCAGAAGCAGTTTGTGGCGGACGCGTCCCATGAGCTGAAAACGCCGCTCACGGTGATTTCAAGCTACACCAACATGCTGAAGCGATGGGGAAGGGACAACGAGGCCGTGCGGGATGAGGCCATTGAGGCGATCAGCAAGGAAACGGAGCGGCTTCAAAACCTGATCCGCTCGATGCTGACGCTGGCGGAGGCCGAGCAGGAAGAGTGGCTGAACACGACCCGGTTCGATGTGGTCACCGTCGTGCGGGAACTGGCGGAAACGCTGGGCACCGCCTTCAAGCGCGCCATCCGCGTCCAGACCAGCCATTCGTCGATCCAGATGAAGGGCGACAAGGACAAGATCCGGCAAATGCTCCTGATCTTCCTGGACAACGCGCTCAAATACAGCAAGGAGCCCATCGATATCCGGGTCCGCCAGGAGAAAAACAGCGTCAAGCTGGAAATGTCCGACTACGGCATCGGCATTCCGGAGAACGAAATCCCGTTCCTGTTTGAACGGTTTTACCGTGTCGACACGGCGCGCCACCGCCAGACCGGCGGCAGCGGGCTGGGCCTGTCCATCGCCAAGCGGATCATCGACCTGCACGGCGGCACCGTCGACGTGTTCAGCAAGCTCGGCAGCGGTACGACCATCGTCATCAAGCTGCCGCGGAATTAGGGAAGAGCGTGTAACGTTCCCATACGTCCCATCAATCCCGGCTGCGGATGACGAGCAGCATGCCTTCGCGAACCAGGATTTCGCCGAATTCCGCTTCCAGCACGTTGCTGATGCCAAGGGACTGGCCCATCACCAGTTCGGCATCGGTCAGCGGATAGCGGAATCCGGTCAGGTTAATGCCCACAACCCGGGGGGTCAGCGGCAGCAGGGACACATAAGGATATCTGGCATCCGCCTGAAGCCGGCAGGCGCCGGCGCACAGGCGGATTTCATTGTGTTCGTCAACCAGGATGGCCTCGCATTGGTGGATCAGCGCCTGATGCAGCAGCTGGACGTTGGCCAGGCTATGGTCAAACCGGGTGCCGAGCCCGCCCAGAAGCAACAGGCGTCTAAACCCTCGCCGGATCGCTTCCCGCAAAGCCAGCTCGGTATCCGTCCAGTCCTTGTCGACCGGATCCACCGTTTGCCACTCTCCGGCGGCGGCCAGGATCGTTTGCAGCCGTCCGGCCGGAACGGAATCGAAGTCGCCGATGGCCAAATCGATGCGCAAGCCTTTCTGCATGAGAAAATCGGCGCCGCTGTCCGCGCCGATGACAAAATCGTCGGGACGAATATGTTCCAGCGCCCAGTCGCCCAGATGGCCTCCGGAGACGATCACCGCGCGGGCTTGGGCGCAGCTTGGGTTCGCCATATGCCGGTTTACTCCCCTCAAGATGCGAACTTAGCTTAACATGACGCCACATGATGCATGTACGTATATACTAACATAACGCCCGCGCCGGAAAGAAGCCGCCGGTCATCCGCGGCGCATCGCCGCTTCAAAAAGGCCATTGCGAAAAGGGCGCCGGGAGGCATAAAATGTTTTAGGACTGAGCGCCTCATCTCGAAGGGGAGCGGGGGTTGACGAAGGTTGCCGGACTTTGACATCTTTCAGCTTTTCACCATCATCGGCATCGTGGCCTTTGCGGCCAGCGGCGCCATGGTGGCGATGGAGGAGCAATACGACATTTTTGGCGTGCTGGTGCTGGGCCTGGTGACCGCTTTCGGAGGCGGGATCATTCGCAACCTCCTGATCGGCATCCCCGTAACGACGCTGTGGAATCAGGGGCCCATGCTGATGACCGCCGTCATTTCCATCCTGATCCTTTATTTGCTTCCGGATCCGCTGCTTAAGCATTGGAGAAGGGGTGAGGCGTTTTTTGACGCCATCGGCTTGTCGGCTTTTGCGATCCAGGGGGCGCTTTATGCCGTCAATGCGAATCTGCCGCTGAGCGCCGTCATGGCGGCGGCGATGCTGACGGGCATCGGCGGCGGGATCGTGCGGGACATGCTGGCCGGCAGAAAGCCGCTCGTGCTGCGGGATGAAATCTATGCGAGCTGGGCGCTGGCCGCAGGGCTTGTCGTGGGCCTGTTTCGCCCGGATCAGACATGGGAGCTTATTGCGCTGTTTGCGATCATCATATGGCTTAGAATGCTGTCCGTGCATTATCGCTGGCGCCTGCCCAGGCGCGCGCTGCCGGGCGGCGGTGACAAGAGATAGGGAGGGTCGGCCGTGAGTTGTTCGGTTCTTTTCGTATGCTTGGGAAACATTTGCCGTTCGCCGATGGCGGAAGCGGTTTTCCGCGACATGGTCCGGCGCGAGGGGCTGGCTGATCTGGTGACGGTGAAATCCGCCGGCACGGGGTCGTGGCATGTCGGAGAGCTGCCGCACATCGGTACCAGAAAGGTGCTGGAGCGCAACGGGATTTCGTGGGAAGGCATCCGAGCGACCCAAATCCGTGCGGAGGACGGCCGCCGGTTTGATTATATTCTGGCCATGGACGAAAGCAACGAGCGGGCCGTGCGCGCCCTTTTGCCCCGGGATGCGACAGCGGAAATCATGCTTTTTCTGTCGCTGATTCCGGAAAAGGGAATGCGGGATGTGCCCGACCCGTATTATACGGGCAATTTTGATGAAGTTTTCGAACTGGTGTCGGAAGGATGCCAGCGCCTGATGGTCAAAGTGAAGGACCGCCTTGCCCGGATCGGGCTCACCTAATAGATGATATAGATGATGAGCAATACGATGCCCGCCGCCAGGTTGAACCAACCGGCGAAGCGGGCGATTTTCATTTCTTTGCCGCGGTTTTGGTGCTTGAGCCTGGCGGCATCCATCAGGAGCAAAACCAGGCCGGTGGCCAGCCAGATCCAGATGGAATATGCCAGCGTGGAACCGAAAACGTTAAACAGGATGCGGTCCGCCACACTTTTTCACTCCTTTTGCCAGGCGGCCTCATTTGAATTTCATGCCGATGCGGCGAATGCTGCCTTGCAGATGAAGATTGACCTTGACGTCCTTGTACATCTCTTGCCAATTTTCTTTTGTTCTCACGTATTTGTTCCAGAAAGCCGGTTTTCTGGCTCGCACGATTTCGCCAAAACCGAAGACGTCCGCGCCGGCCTTTTGGGTTTTGGCGATGTTCTGGGCAAAATGTTTCTCGGCGGCAGGCGTGGCTTTGGCGAGGATGTCGTCGAGCACTGCCTGGCTGGTCACGTCAAAGGTTTCATTGGATTTTTCCTCGAGATTGAACTCAATGAACGTGTGAACGTTAAACTCCGGCCGGCCGCCTCTGATGGTGACGTCAATTTTGGATTTGCGGTAAGTGCTGAACAGCGTGATCGTCGAATTCTTGTAGGGAAAGACCATATAGTATCCGCCGGGATTGATCCCTTTGAGCGCCATGTAATGGGCCACGCCGACCCCGTCCAGCGTATCCACCATCTTGTAGTTTTTGAACACCGCCAAGCCGATGATCCGGATATTTTCCTCCTGGCTTTTTTCGATGTAAGGCAAGAAGCCTTCCTGGCCGCGCTTGGCGGCATGGCTCCAGAAAATGCCCGCAAAAACATTCGGCAAATATCCCATCTGGACCGATTGTTCGAACGTGTTGACGAGAAAGCTGGTCGGAACCCTGCCGATGGGCGGCTGGATTTTCAGGATATCCTCCGCTCTGCCCTTGGTGACCGCGAGCCATTTGGTGCGCCGCATTTCGGGATTGCGCATGAAATAATCGTTCAGGTTGTCCAGGCCGCTGCGCGCCACTTGCTCCGAAATAACAATGACCCGGACGTGGCCGAAAAACAGCCGGTAGGCGATCTCGAGCTGCAAATTGGCGATGGCGTCGTCAATGGAATGGCCGGATTCGCCCACGACCCACAGCGTTTTTTCTTTCTCTCCTCCGGCGCCGCCTTCGCCCGGTCCGAGCGGGATTCGGCCGGGCAGGGCGATCTGGGCCGTCACATGGTAGCCGTATTGATCGGGAGAAGGGTCGACGCCAAAGGGGTGCGCGATCGGCTGAATCTCGTCCACTCTCGGTTTGGCTACGTCGATGGACAGGCCGAGAATGACGGCCCGCTGTTCAATTTCAATGGCGTCCCAGCAGCCGGTGGTGCCGGCCAAGAGCAGCAAGGCCGCGAGAAGTTTAGCCGTTTTCCGGCAAAAGCTGACCATCCTTTCGCCCCCTTATGCCGCGCAAGATGGCGATCAGAAGCACGATGACCGTGTAGCTGACCATGTACAGGTAGCCGATCCGGGCGAATTCGTAGATTTTGGTGTACATTTGCACAATGCTGCGGGGCTGCATCGCCAGGACAAAGACGAAAGGCAAGAGAAACATGGTCAGAAAACGGTAATCTTTCAGCTTGAACACGTTGGCAAACGCATTGACGGTAAAAAAGTAGGTGGAAAGAATGTTGGTGAAAACGGAGGTCAGCCACAGCGCGAGAAAAGCGGCGTCAAGCCGCTCCAGCACGTTTGCCGGCAGCGACGTGATTTTGGCCAGCTCCAGCGTGGGCCACAAAAGCACCTTGATTTCTTCCGGGCCGAACACGCCGACGCAGGCCGCGACGATGGCCACATAGAGGGTGCCGGTCACCAGGATGCTGATCGTCACGGTTCTCAGCGCCTTTTCCGGATTTTGCATATAGGGAACGACCAGCGTGATGATGAAAGAAGCCTGGGTGAGGCTGGCCACCGCGAGGATGCCGGCCAGCCAGTTGCCGCTTTCGTTGCCCCAGATCGGCAGCAGGTTGAGCACCTCTGCGTTTTTCATCGACAAAAAGACGATGAGCCATGCCGGGATGACGACAAACGGCACGTAAAACATTTGCATGTACGCAAATGTGTTGATGTCGGACCGCGCCGCGACGGCGCCGAGCACCAGCATGAGGATGACGGTGACTTCCAGCGGCGTGCTTTTCAGCACGGTGGTGATGACCACCTCGCCGAATTCTCGGGCCGTGAAGGCGGTCAGCAACCCCAGATAGCAGGCAAACACGAAGGTGAAAAAGCGGGCGGGCCATTTGCCGATGACCTTTTCGCTCAAGGAGACAAAATTGTCCCTTGGAAAGCGGCTGCTTAAGAGCGCCATGCAGGCCAGGGCGGCGTATGCAAAAACGAACGCCAGCACCGTGACAAGCGGCGCGCCGTGGCCGGCCGCGCGCACGGGAAAGAGCGGCATCGGCAATATTCCCGCCCCGATGATGGAGTTGATCAGGATGGCGATGACTTGCGGTTTGGTCAGCGGCACCAGTTTCATGATCCTTTCCCCTCGCCGCCCGCGCCCCCGCCGGTTGGCCATCCGGCTCCTTCCCCAGCCTGGCCCTTTCCGCCGGCTGACGGGGTGCGGGTGTCATCCTGCGGATGCCAGCTCTCCGGCCGTTTTTTCATCATGAACATCGGGGCGCGCAAAATCATGTCCCGCACGGCGCCGCTGGACGGCGGCACAAACGGGCTGAGATAAGGCACCCCGAAGGACCGGAGCGACAGCATGTGGTTGACGATGAAAATGAGGCCGACGACGATGCCGAACAGCCCGAACGTGCCGGCCAGAATGATGATGGGGAAACGCAAAAGGCGCAGCGCGAGCGCGGCGTTGTAGGCCGGCGTCGCGAAGGAGCCGATGGTTGCCAGCGCGACGATGACGACGGTGATCGGGCTGGCGAAACCGGCCGATACGGCGGCTTGCCCGATAATAATCGCGCCCACGATGGAAAGGGCGCCGCCAATCTGTACCGGCAGGCGGATGGAAGCTTCCCGCAGCACTTCCATGGAAACTTCCATAATCAAGATCTCAATGACGGCCGGAAACGGCACGCCGGCTCTGCCGCCGGCCACCGCCACGGCGAAATCCGTCGGAATCAGTTCCGGGTTGAAAGAAATGATGGCGACATAGAGCGATGGGAAAATCAGCGAAAAAAGCAGCGCCAAAAGCCGCGAGATGCGAATGGCGCTTACCAGCAGATAACGCTCGCTGTAGTCTTCCACCGTCTGATAAAACTGGCTGAACACGGCGGGCACAATCAGCGCCATGGGCGAGCCGTCGGCCAAGATCGCGACCCTTCCTTCCAGCATCGATGCGACGACCTTGTCCGGACGCTCCGAATACTGCACCTGCGGAAACGGCGACCAGTGGTTATCCTCGATATATTCTTCCAGATAACCGGAACTGATGATGCCGTCGATTTTCACCCGGGAAAGGCGGTTCATGACATCCGACACCAATTCGGGGTTGGCGATATCCTCGATGAAGCAGACGGCCACCCGGGTTTTGGTGCGCTGGCCGATCTCCAGAAGTTTGATGCGGAAATTCCGGCTTTGCAGCCGGTAGCGAAGCAGGGACAGATTATTTTCGAGCAGCTCGATAAACCCTTCCCGCGGCCCGCGGATGACGCTTTCGGTCTTGGGCTGGTCGGTATTCCGTTTTTCCACTTTGCGGCAGCTGAAGACCATCGCTTCATCCATGCCGTCCACAAACACAATGGTGTCACCGCGCATGGCGAAGCTGACCAGCTTGTCTTTTTGCTGCTCGAACTTGAGGGACCCGAAATGCAGCACATCTTCGGACAAGAGCCGTTTGAGGGTTTTCGTTTCCAGCGTCCGTTTCAGGTCCTCGGACGGCTGCTGCATCAGCGGGCGCAGGATGTCCTCGTTCAGAAGCTGCTGATCGATGAGGCTGAAAAAATAAAAAAGGGCGGCCGGATAACGACCCATCACCTGAAACCGGCGGCATACCAAATCGTCGTTTTGGCCCAGTTCCTCATGAAACCAGGATACGGTTTCCTCCAGATTGCCGCTGATCACGTCGCTTGTTCCAGCCGTCACGCGGATGACCTCCCCAAACATGGAGATGAAAACCGACAGGCGTCCGTTTGCTAGTCTTTGCTTGGGGCAGGCACGATTATGCGGAAAATTTCATGGCCGCACGCCTTTGCTGCGGGCAAATCGCGTGCGGCCTGGGCGTTTGAGGCTTAAAGCAAGGGAGAGGGGCCGAGAAAAAAGGAAAGCGCGCGGGGCAGCTCCCTTTGCCAAAATCCCCACTTGTGTTCCCCGTCTTTTTCTTCGTAAAGGACCTTCGCGTTTCGTTCCTCCAATAGCCGTTTCATGTTCCGGTTCATCGCCACGATGTCGATCGTGCCTTCATCGCTCGCAAACGCCGTTTCCTGGAGGCCAACGATCATCCAGACACTGAGCCATGGCAGGCTGAAACGGTCTCGGACCTGCAATAGACTTTCCGCAAAAAAAGCGCCGGAGAGGGAAAGCATGCGGCAAAACCGGTCCGGATATGACAGCGCCAGGCTCAGGCTGGCCGCCGCGCCGAGGGAATCGCCGGCCAGCACGCGTTCGTGGGCCTCACGCCGGACGCTGAAATGTTTTTCGATGTCCGGCAGAAGCTCTTCGGCAAAGAAGCGGAGATAGGCCGCATGCCGGCTGCCGCCGGGTCTGTATTCGGCGGTGCGGTTTTGAAGATCCACGTCCACGCCGACAACGACAAACGGTTCCCAGTCTTCATCCAGAATCAGCCGCTGGGCGGCGGTGGCGATCCGGCCATAGTTGAAAAACTGCTCGCCGTCCTGGCAATAGACCACCGGATAGGACACGGTTTCCTGATAGCCCGGCGGCAGGTAAACGCGCACGCTGCGATACCCCTCCGGCAAATGCCGGCTGGGCACCGTATGCCGGATGACCGTCCGGCGGAGATAAGGATTCTGGCTGCTCATGGAATCGGCCTCCGTTTCGTTTGGCCTGTTGGATGTTGCGGCCTGGCTGGAAGTATGGAGCAAGTCGGCAAAGGGAACAGTGAAAAGGGATTTTCTTGCAAGGTGTTTCATTCTGTCTATGTATTATAATACAGCTGTTATATAAATGCGAACAGCTGAAACACCAATAAAATAAAGGATTATGCGCATTTTCACTTTGACCAAATGAAATAAACAGCTTTATAATAATACTATAACAGATTGACCTCTGTCACAATTTATGCGAGGTGAAACGCGATGGGCAAAACTGCGCCGCAAGTTGTGCATACATCCGATTTGAAGTACATCGTCCGTTCCGCAGATGTGGAACCGTTGCGCGTGCTTTCCCCGGACGGGGAAGTCATCAACCCGGACAAAATGCCTGAGCTTACCGACGAACAATTGAAAGAGATCATGTACCGCATGGTGTTTACCCGCACCTGGGATGAGCGGGCCATTAACCTGGGGCGCCAGGGCCGCCTGGGCTTCTATGCGCCGGTATCCGGCCAGGAAGGCACCATGGTGGGCAGCGAATACGCCCTGAACAAGGAAGATTTCATCTGCCCCGGCTACCGGGACATGCCGCAGATCGTCTGGCACGGCCTGCCGCTTTATCAGGCTTTCCTGTATTCGCGGGGCCATCAGCATGGCGGTCAAATCCCCGAGGGCGTCAACGTGCTGATGCCGCAGATCATCATCGGGGCGCAAATCCTGCACGCCGTCGGCATCGGCATGGCGTTCAAGCTGAAGAAGGAAAAACGCGTCGTCATCACCTACACCGGCGACGGCGGCTCGTCGGAAGGCGACTTTTACGAAGGCCTGAATTTCGCCGGCGTGTACAAATTGCCCGTCATTTTCTTCGTGCAAAACAACGGGTATGCGATCACGACTCCCTTCTACAAGCAGACCGCGGCCCAGTCCATCGCGCACAAGGCGCTGGCAGCCGGCATCCGCGGCGTGCAGGTCGACGGCATGGACGTGCTTGCCGTGATCGCCGCCGTGCGCGAAGCGGCGGAAATCGCCCGGAGCGGAGGAGGCCCGACGCTGATTGAGGGCCTGACGTACCGTTACCGTCCCCACTCAATGGCCGACGATCCGACCAAATACCGCACGAAGGAAGAGGAAAGCGAGTGGAGCCAGAAGGACCCGATCGTCCGTTTCGGCAAATTCCTCGCGAAGAAAGGCCTGTGGACCGATGAAGATACGGCCCGCGTGCGGGAAGAGGCCAAAGCCGCGGTGAACGAGCACATCAAGAAGGCCGAAAACACGGAGAAAATGACCGTGCCGGGGCTCATCGACTCGATGTTCGAGCATACGCCGCCTCACCTCGAAGAACAAAAGGCAGATTTTCAGTAAGGCGGATATCCGTTTGGGGAGTGGAATGACAAATGGCGCAAATGAACATGAAAGAAGCGATTCGGGACGCAATGCGGGTGGAACTTCAGCGGGACCCGAGCGTGATCATATTCGGCGAAGACGTGGGCAGAGTCGGCGGCGTGTTTCGCGCGACGGAAGGGCTGCAGAAGGAATTTGGCGAAGAGCGCGTGTTTGACACGCCGCTGGCGGAGTCGGCCATCGCCGGGATGGCGGTGGGTCTCGGCACGCAAGGTTTCCGGCCGGTGGCGGAAATCCAGTTTGTCGGCTTTATTTTTGAGGCGATGGACCAGATGTTCGTGCAGGCGGCGCGGATGCGCTACCGCTCCGGCGGCCGCTATCATGCGCCCATCGTGTTCCGCACGCCGTTTGGCGGCGGGGTGCGGGCGGCGGAACTGCATACCGACGCCTTGGAAGGGCTGGCCGTGCAGACGCCGGGCATCAAGGTGGTGGTGCCGTCCACGCCGTACGACGCCAAAGGGCTGCTCATTTCCGCGATCCGCGACAACGATCCGGTGTTTTTCCTGGAGCATTTGAACTTGTATCACGCATATCGTGAAGAAGTGCCGGAAGGCGAATATACGGTGCCCATCGGCAAGGCCAAGGTGGTGCGCGAAGGCAAGGACGTGACGATCATTGCCTATGGAATGATGGTGCACACGGCCCTCAAGGCCGCTCAGGAACTGGAAAAAAGCGGCGTCTCGGCGGAAGTGATCGACGTCCGCACGCTGGTGCCCCTCGACATTGACACCATCGTGGCGTCCATCCAGAAGACGAACCGCGCCATCGTCGTGCAGGAAGCGCAGAAGTCGGCCGGAGCCGCCGCCGAGATCATCGCCCAGATCAACGAAAAGGCGATCCTGCACCTGGAGGCGCCGGTGCTCCGCTGCGCGCCGCCGGATACGGTGTATCCGTTCGCGCAGATTGAAGACATTTGGCTGCCGGATCCGGACCGCGTCATCAAATACGTGCGGAAAGTGCTGGAGTTTTGAGTTTGCAAGGAGGAGGACGTCCAGGTGGCCAGGTTTGAATACCGTTTTCCGGAGCTCGGGGAGGGGCTGCATGAAGGCGAAATCGTCAAAATGCACATTGTTCCGGGCCAGATCGTTACCGATGAAGACATCCTGATGGAAGTGCAAAATGACAAGGCCATCGTCGAAGTGCCTTGTCCCGTGAACGGCAAGGTGCTGGAAGTGCTGGCCAAAGACGGCCAGATCATGCGCGTCGGCGACCTGGTGGCCGTAATCGAGGCGGAAGGCGATGTGCCGGCCGATGCCCACGGCCACGGCTCGGCGGCGTCAAGCGCGCCTGCCGCCGCGGAACCAGCCGCCGCAGCATCCGCCGTCACTGGGGGCGCGGACACGGTCAGCGTGCCGGCGGATCGGCCGGCGGCGGAGCAGGGACCGGCCCAAGGTCCGGCCGCAGGGCAGCCTGCGCCTGCGGCGGGCGCGGCCGTCCAGGGCCGACTGGTGCTGGCAACGCCTGGCGTGCGCAAGCTGGCGCGCGAGCTTGGCGTGAATATCGCGGAAGTGCAGGGCACGGGCAAAAACGGGCGCATCACGCGGGAAGACGTGCTGGCCTATGCGGAAGGCAAGCCAGCGGCTCCCGCGGTGACCCAGGGAGCGGCGCCGTCCGCGCCGACTGCCGTGGCGGCGCAAGCGGAGGCGGGCGCGGAAGAGCGGGTGCCGCTGAAGGGTATCCGCAAGGCCATCGCCGCCGCCATGGTCAAGTCTTTCTACACGGCGCCCCACGTGACGCTGATGGACGAAGTGGACGTATCCGCCCTGGTGGCGCTGCGGAGCCGCGCCAAGCCGCTGGCGGAGAAGAAAGGCGTCAAGCTGACGTACCTGCCCTTTGTCGTTAAGGCGCTGATCGGCGCCTGCCGCCAGTACCCGGCTCTGAACGCAATGATCGACGAGGAAGCCGGCGAAATCGTGTACAAAAAGTACTACCATATCGGCATCGCCACCGATACGGACAATGGCTTGCTTGTGCCGGTCATCCGCGATGCGGACCGCAAGAGCATCTGGACCATCGCCGAGGAAATCGCCGATCTGGCCGCCCGCGCGCGGGAAGGCAAGCTGGCGCCCCATGAGATGCGGGGCAGCACGATCACGATCACGAACATCGGATCGGCCGGCGGCATGTTCTTCACGCCGATCATCAACTATCCGGAAGTGGCGATCCTCGGCACCGGCCGCATTACGGAAAAACCGGTCGTCAAAAACGGCGAAATCGTAATCGCGCCGGTCATGGCGCTGTCGCTCAGCTTTGACCACCGCATCGTGGACGGAGCCATGGCGCAGCATTTCCTTAACTACATTAAACAATTGCTGGCAGACCCGGAGCTGCTCGTAATGGAGGTGTAACGCATGGTCGTCGGAGACGCATCCATAGACATCGACCTTCTTGTGATCGGCGCCGGTCCCGGCGGCTATGTGGCCGCCATCCGGGCAGCGCAGCTCGGGCAGCAGGTGATCGTCGCCGACAAGGCCCATTGGGGCGGCGTCTGCCTGAACGTCGGCTGCATTCCGTCCAAAGCGCTGATTCACGCGGCTCATCTCTACGAATCGATGCGGCATGCGGAGCCGTACGGCTTGAAGGCGGAGAATGTGACCGTCGATTTTGCAAAAGTGCAGGAATACAAAAATTCGGTGGTCCGGCGGATGACCGGCGGCGTGGAAATGCTGCTGAAGGCCAACAAGGTGCAGATGTTCCGCGGCGAAGCGATGTTCATCAACGAGCATGAAGCGCGCCTTTTCAATGAACAGGAGTCGCCGCGCTACCGTTTCAAAAATTGCATTATCGCCACGGGTTCCCGGCCGATCGAGCTTCCGGCGTTCCCGTTCGGCGGCCGCATTTTGTCCTCCACCGAAGCGCTGTCGCTACCGGAAATTCCGCAAAGCCTCGTCGTCATCGGCGGCGGCTATATCGGCGTCGAGCTCGGCCAGATGTTCAGCAAGTTCGGCACGAAAGTCACGATTCTGGAAGGGCTGGATACGATCCTTGCCGGCTTTGACCGGGATATGAGCCAGCTCGTGGCGAAAAACCTGCAGAAGGCGGGGGCAGACATCATCACCGGCGCCAAGGCGCTGGGCGCGGAGCAGACGGACAGCGGCGTCACCGTCACGTACGAAGCCGGCGGCGAAACGAAAACCGTCACGGCGGACTATGTGCTCGTGACGGTGGGCCGGCGCCCCAATACGGACGGCGACCTGGGGCTGGATCTGATTGGCGTGAAGACGAACGAGCGGGGCTTGATCGAGGTGGACGGGCAATGCCGCACGAACGTCCCGCACATTTACGCCATCGGCGACGTGGTGCCGGGTCCGGCGCTGGCCCACAAGGCGTCCTATGAAGCCAAGGTGGCGGCGGAAGCCATTGCGGGGCTGCCGTCCAAAGTCGATTACAAGTGCATTCCGGCGGTCGTTTTTTCGGACCCCGAACTGGCCAGCGTCGGTTACACGGAAAAGGAAGCCAGGGAACAAGGCTTCAACGCCCGCGCCAGCAAATTCCCGTTCGGCGGCAATGGCCGGGCGGTGACGCTGGGCGCCGCGGACGGTTTTATGAAAATCGTGCATGATGCGGACACCGGCCTCGTGCTGGGCGCGCAAATCGCCGGCGCCGAAGCGTCCAACCTGATTGCGGAAATGGCGCTGGCCATCGAAATGGGCGCCACGGTGGAAGACATCGCGCTGACGATCCATGCCCACCCGACGCTGGGCGAAATTGCGATGGATGCGGCGGAACTGGCCCTTGGCCATCCGATCCATACGCTGCCCCCGAAAAGCTGACCAAAAGAATTGCCAGGCCAATGAACGCTGGCGGGTTGCCGTTCTGTTCCCGGTTGTCATGCCGCTTACCTTGTGCTCGCGCGCGGGCCCAAACTTCGTACGAGCGGCAACCCTGCAGCGATATGGCCTGGCTCTTTTTCAATTTTTCCACTTTTTCAACTCAAGTGCCAAAGTGCACTTCATGTTAAGCTTTTGGGCCCAATTAGGTTGTTCAAGTGCCAAAATGCACCCGTTCTTGGCGATTTGCCGGAGCATGCCCGGTTTTTGGCCGAATGAAGTGCACATGGGCACCTGAATGAGCGAAATCCGGCGATTTGTTCAAATTGAAGCGCACTTTGGCACTTGGGGAAGACCCATGCTTTTTTTTTACAATTGGCGTACTTTTCGTATGGGACCGGTTGTCCGCGGATTCCGGGCTATGGGCGCTTGACGCCGCTCATGGGTCCAGGCCGCCCTCTCAACAAATGCGCGTTTTTGTCCGAATTATATCACAACGAAAAAGGAGGTCCGCAGCATGTCGGAAATGAATAATCAGCCCGAAGGAGATCTGGGCGCCCATCCGATCAGCCGCTCCCGTTCCTTCATGTCCGAGCTCGTGTTTCCGTCCGACGTCAATCCGCGGGGCACGCTGTTTGGCGGCATCCTGATGCAGTACATTGACAAAATCGCCGGCATTGCCGCCACCCGCCATTGCAACAAGACCGTCGTGACGGCCAGCACGGACAGCCTCGATTTTCTGTCACCGGTCACCGTCGGCGAGCTTCTTGTTCTTGAAGCGTTCGTCACCTGGACCCATCGCAGCTCCATGGAAGTGTACTGTCACGTGCAAGCCGAAAATTTGGTGACCGGCGAAAAAAGGGACACGGTCACGGCGTTCCTGACCTTCGTGGCCCTGGACAAGGACGGCCGGCCGACCCCCGTGCCGCGGGTGTATCCGGAAACGGAAGAAGAGAAAAAGCTGCATGAAAGCGCGCCTTTCCGCTATGCTCAGCGGATGGAGCGCCGTCAGACCCGCTACAGGGGATCCGGCCCGGCATCGACAGACCTTCGCCAATAATGATAAAATAAGCGGAAATATGGATGATGCTGAGGTGTCGCTGGTGCGCGCGTATCTGGATTTGCTGAAGGACATTCTCGAAAACGGAACGCCCAAATCGGACCGGACCGGTACGGGCACGATCTCGGTGTTCGGCAGGCAGCTTAGGTTTAATCTGCAGGAAGGTTTTCCGCTCGTAACGACCAAGAAGATTCACATCAAGTCGGTGGTGCACGAGCTGCTGTGGTTTTTGCGCGGCGATACGAACATCCGTTACCTGCATGAAAACGGCGTCACCATTTGGGACGAGTGGGCCGACGAAAACGGCGACCTCGGCCCGGTGTACGGTTCCCAGTGGCGGGCCTGGGAGGGACCGGACGGCCAAAAAATTGACCAGATCGCCCAGGTGGTGGAAAACATCAAGCGGAATCCGGATTCCCGGAGGCACCTGGTCAGCGCCTGGAACGTTGCGATGATCGACAAAATGAAACTGCCGCCTTGCCACGTCATGTTTCAGTTTTACGTGGTAAACGGCAAACTGAGCTGCATGCTGACGATGCGCTCGGTGGACACGTTCCTCGGCCTGCCGTTCAATATCGCGTCCTATTCGCTCCTGACGCACATGGTGGCTCAGCAGTGTGACCTGGACGTCGGCGAGTTCATTTTCTCCGGCGGCGATGTGCACATTTACAGCAACCATATCGAACAGGTGAAGCTGCAGCTTACGCGGGAGCCTTATCCGCTGCCGAAGCTCATCATCAAGCGCAAGCCGGAATCGATTTTCGACTACAAATACGAAGATTTCGAGTTTGCGGGCTACGTGCACCATCCCGCCATCAAGGCGCCAGTGGCCGTATGATTTACGGGCATTTCGGCAAAACCGGCGAGCTGGCGCTCAGGCTGGACGATGCGCCGGTGCGCGCCGTCATGGAGAAGGATGAGCATCTGGCGCGGCTGATCGGGCGGATCGGAGATCTGACGATCCGGCTGACGCCGGATCCGTTTTGCGCCCTGGCGATGGCCATCATCGGGCAGCAGCTTTCCCTGAAAGCTGCCGCCGCCATTCAGCGGCGGGTTTTGGCGCTGGCCCCGTCTTTCGCGCCGGAAGAATTGCTGAAAGTGGAGGAAGAACGGCTGCGGGAGGCGGGGCTGTCCCGGGCCAAGGTGGCGTCCATCCGCGATTTGTGCGTCAAGGTGCTGAGCGGCGAGGTGGCGCTGGACGGCTTGCGCGAAATGGATGACGAGGCGGTCATTGCCATGGTGACCAGGGTCAAAGGCATCGGCCGCTGGACGGCGGAGATGTTTCTTTTGTTTTCACTGGGCCGGCCGGATGTGTTTTCCGCCGCGGACCTGGGACTGCAGCGGGCCGTTCAGCGGCTGTATCGGCTCTCGGAACGACCGGATAAGGCGCAAATGGAGCTTTACGGGAAAAGGTGGGCGCCGTACCGTTCGGTGGCGTCGTTTTATTTGTGGGAATCGCTCAAACGGAATTGGGATCACGAGGTGGATGACGCATGTCCGTCACACTGATTGCCGCAGCCGCGTTAAACGGCGTCATCGGGATTGAAAACAGGCTGCCCTGGAAGCTGCCCGCGGACATGGCCCATTTTGTGGAACATACCCGCGGCAAGCCGGTGCTGATGGGCCGCAAGACGTTTGAGTCGCTGGGGAAGCCTTTGAAAAACCGCCTGAACATCATCCTGTCCCGCAGCATGAAAGAGGCGCCGGAAGGATGCGTCCTCGTCCGCTCGCTGGAAGAGGCGCTGGCGCGTTACGGGGACGGGGAGCTGATGGTGATCGGCGGGGAAGAGGTGTACCGTCAGGCGCTGCCTTATGCCGACCGCGTGCTTTTGACGGAGATAGGCGCGGAATTTGCCGGGGACGCCTATTTTCCGAAGCTTGATCCGGCCGAATGGAAGCTGGTTTCGCGCAAGGAAGGCGTCGTGGATGAGAAGAACACGCTGCCCCACGCTTTTTTGGAGTTCGAAAGGATTCGTTAAAAAGCGTAATCCTGCGGCGCCTGTCGAAGGCGCCGGCAAGTGAGCGGAAGCGAGAAAAGGGCTGGAATCGCCAGCCTTTTTTTTTGTGCGTCAAAAAAGGGAAAGGGCGGGCCGGCGGCGAATCAGTGGAAAAGACCGGAAAAAAGTCCCTGCAAAGCGGAAAGGGCGAAAAAGCGATGGAAAGCAATGTGCTGTTTTCGCTGGCGGATGTGCAGGCGATCCGGCAAGAAATCGAGACGCGTTACGCTCCCGCTTCGGCGGAGCGCCGGGCGGAACTGGTCGCCGCCGCCATCCGCCGGACGATCCGGAGCAGGCTGCCGGATTGGACCGAGCCGTGGCAAGGCAAAATCGCGAATATTTTGGTGCGGCGCTGCCTCGTGGAGGAACGCCGGGAAATCCGGAAAGAGGATGTGCTGCAGGTTTGCGCCGATCTGAAGGTATCTTTCTTTGCCGGTTCGGCCCGGAAAGACGCGCCGGCAAGCGGGCTTGCCGGAACGTTCGGACACGCTCGGGACAGCGCGTCATCCCTGGAGGCGAATGAACCCAAATCCGCCGCAGCCAGGCTTCCGCGCCTGGCCTGGCTGGTAGCTTCCTTTGCCCTCGCGGGCGGCCTTATCCTGGGGCTGCAAAAAGACCTGCTCGAAGCGCCTGCGCGGCCGTCGCCGGAACCTCCGCCTGCCGCCGCGGCGCAAGAAGCCCCCTCCGATGATGCCGGGATGCCGGCCATGTTCCGGTATCAGCCGATCCAAACGGAGGCTGTCAAAGATTATTTGCGAAGCCGGAATTCTTTGCTGGCCGAAGAGCCGTATTTTTCCGCCATCGTGAGTCAGGCGGAAGCCTTCGATCTGAACCCGCTGCTATTGTTTGCCATTGCGGGCCAGGAACAGGGGTTTGTTCCCAAGTCGCACAAGCAGGCCGCCAAAATCGCCAACAATCCGTTCAACGTTTATCACAGCTGGGAGGAATTCAACACGGACATTTCCCATTCCGCCGAAATCGCCGCGCGCACCATTGTGCGCAGAATCGTCTCGCGGCCGGAAGGGTACGATCCGTTCGTTTGGCTCAATATGACGTATGCGGAAGACCCGGGCTGGGCGCGGGGCGTCCGGCAAATTTTCGAAAAGCTCGCGAGCCTTGCGGCCCCGACTGCAGCGCGGGAAGGGATTGCATGAATTCGCCATGGGAAATGTTTCCGTGCGGCTTTTTTGAGTAGGAAAAGTCCGATTGACGTGCGGTGTTCCCGCATGGGTTGCTTTAAGCCGTGAACCGTATCGGTTCGCGGCTTTTTCGTTTTTTGCCGCAATGCAGAAATTCTGACTGAACGGAAGAAGGATTGGTTATACCATAAACAGCGATATTTTGCGCCCCGCCCAAGGGATGGGGTATCTTCAGCGAGCTGCAACCTTGACGAGGGGGTAACACCATTGAAAAGAATTTCGGCTGCGTTAAGCGTGCTTTTGACCGCGACCATGGTCCTTGGCGCATGCACCATGGGCAAAAGGGAGGGAGCGTCTCCGTCGCCTTCGCCCACCGGCACGGAAACGGCAAGCCCGCCGGCGGCAAGCAAAGTGACGGGCACCACCTTTGAAAACTGGGGCTCCTACGGATACGACCTGAAAAACCAGCGGCACGCGCCATTTAACGACATTAACGTGGATAACGTGAAAGATCTGGGGGTCATCTGGTCCGCCGATCTCAAAACCCTGGACCCGGACGTCAAAAACGGGAACCAATGCTATCCCGTCGTCGTGGACGGCGTCCTGTACATTACCACTTCCGGCAACCAGGTGTTCGCCTTTGATTCCGTGACGGGCAATGTGCTCTGGCACTGGAAACCGCCCGCCGAGCAGGTCGCCAACTACAGCAAGGCCGGCGTTATCGCCAACCGCGGCGTTGCCGTGGGCGAGGGCAAAGTGTTCATGCTGACGGTGGACAACCACCTGGTGGCGTTGGACCAGAAGACGGGCGAGCTCGTCAAAATGATCGCGCTGTCGGATTACATCGAGGGAGTCACGCTGGAAAACGGCTATTACGAAACGACGGTTCCCCAGTATTACAACGGCAAAGTGTACATCGGCAGCAGCGGCAGCGACAACGGTGTGCGCGGATTTGTCCACGCCTTTAAGGCCAGCGACCTGACGCCGGCCTGGGATGAGCCTTTCTGGACGGTGCCGCCCAAGGGTCAGGACTGGCTCGCAAACAGTGCCTATAACGGCGGCGGGGCCGTATGGAACCCGGTGGCCATTGACGAGGAGGAGGGCATTGTGTATGCCGCCGTCGGCAACTCGGCGCCGGACTTCTATGACGAAAAGCGGCCGGGCGCCAACCCGCACACCGCTTCCGTCGTGGCGCTGGATGCGGAAACCGGCAAGCTGATCTGGTCCGGCGTGGAAGTGGCCCATGACGTGTGGGATTACGACGCCGCCGCATCCCCGATGATCATCACCGCCACCGTCAAGGGCGAAAAGCGGAAAGTGGTCGTGCAGGGCGGCAAAAACGGCAAATGGTACGCCTGGGATGCCAAAACCGGCGAGGTGATCCATGACGGCATTCCGTTCAACAAGCAGGACCAGAAACGGCCGACGCCGGAAGGCACCGTTTCGTATCCGGGCGTACTGGGCGGCGAAAACTACGCTCCGGAAACGTACGATCCGGCAAACAATCTCGTGCTGATTCCGGGCATCGAGCAGCCCACATTGTTCAAGTCGGCCCGCACGGAAGAGGAAGCCTACACGCCCGATTTCCCCGGCGCCATGGTGTTCGGCACTTCGATCGACACGCCGCAGGGCGCTGAAAACTACGGCACGATCACGGCCATCAACCTCGACACCGGGGAGAAGGTGTACCACAACAAGACGAAGCAGCCGATGCGGGGCGGCCTTACCAGCACAGCCGGCGGCGTGACGTTCTACGGCGAGCTGGACGGCACGATCAACGCGATCAACACGAAAACCGGCGAACTGATCTGGACGTTCCAGACGACGGGCACGAACATCCAGGCGGCCCCCGCGCTGTTCAAAGTGGACGGCAAGCCGTACATGGCCTTCACTTCCGGCGGCACCGACCCGAAAGTGTTCGTCTTCGGCCTCGGCGGCGACAAAACGCAAGGAAAGCCGCCGCAAGAAGCCGATACGGGAAGCGCGCATCAGCAATAAGGAAAAAACAAACGATCAGGGCAGCCCATCGGTTTGCCCTGATCGTTTGACTGCGCAAAGGAGGGAGTACATATGCAGCGTTTGGCTCGTATTGCCATCATATTGCTCGCGTTTGCCGGCGCCATGTTGGCCGGCGCCGCCGTTAAAGATGCCGCCATATTAGCCGGCGCCGCCGTGAATGATGCCGGCATCGAAAAGGGCGAGCTTCAGCTGAAAGAACATGCTTTTACGGTGCAGCAGTGGAAAACCGACGGGTCCCATCTGGCGACGGTTAAAGGCCGGCTGCTCTATGGCGGAAAGCCGGTGGCGGGCGCCGTTTTGCAGGCGGGACCGAATGGACGGCATCTGGAGACCGCGGAAGACGGCAGCTTCGAATTTCTCCTCGACAAAAGCCGGATCGCCGAAAAACAGGTGAAGGTGGTCTCCCTGGACAAGGCTCGGATCGGCGGCAAACCTTTGAGCGGGAAAGCGGCCAAGGAACTTGCGCAGCTTACCGCCACATACCAGGTTTATTTTCCCATTGAAGTGACCCGGGTGGATGACGCGCTGACCAAACCGGGCCACAAGGCCGTGCATGCCCGTCTTATTTTTCCAGCTGGCGATATATTTTCCTTTTTCAGGGTGGACAAGTACCTGGTCAGCGGCAAAGTGACGGATGCCGATGGCAATCCCGTCAAGGACGCCGTAGTCTGGCTCGACCGGGACAACGGGGAAGGGTTCGGCAAATCCACACCCACCGATGAAAACGGCGCATACCGGATGTTCTTTTTGCCCGAGGATGAAGCCACCAACCTGACGGTCGTCGTCGGGCGCGAACGCTACACGCTGCCGGAAGGCAAGTTCCTGAAAATCCCGAGGGGCACCAGCGTAGCCATCAACATCCGGCTGCCCAGGGAAGGCCGGATCATTTCCACGGATCCGCCGAATCTCATCGTCAAAACGATGGATGGCGCCTTGTACACCGGCATCATGCCGGGCCTGGAAGTGCCGCCGGGTGTCGAATACACCATTACGATCCCGGACCGGGAAGGACGCTTTGTGGTGACGGTGCCCCAAGAGGTTTGGGAGAAGCGGCCCGCCTTTTTTGAAACCTACCTTACCACTTTCATCGAACGGAAGGAAGTGCTGAAGGAAGGGGATCCGCTGCCTTCGGGCATGATCAGGCCCGGGGCGGAGGATCCGCGGCATATCCGGGCAAAGATCGCCGCCTGATGTCCGCGTTTGCCGTTCCCGCAGGCGATGCGGCCGCCGCCATCCGGCTGGTGAGCATTTGGCGCCAGGGTGAACGCAAGCAGACGGGGTCCGGCTGGGCGGCATCGCCCGTCAGCAGATAAGCCTGGCAGCGGCAGCCCCCGAAATCGACGCCGCGGCGGTCGCAGCTCCGGCACGGCTCCAACATCCAGTCAAAGCCCCGGTATGCCTGGAAGGACGGCGAATGGCGCCAGATCCACTCCAGGCTTTTTTCTTTGACGTTTTCCAAAGGCAGCGTGCGGATCGCTGAAGCGGCGGGGCAGGGCAACGCTTTGCCGTCCGGGGCGATGGTCAGCGAAATGCTGCCCCAGCCGCCCATGCACGGTTTGGGATAATCCGCATACCAGTCCGGCAGCACCCAAATCAGTTCGATTTGGCCGCCGTATTTCTCTTTGGCCCGCTCGTACGCTTCTTCGGCCGCGGCCAGCTCTTTGGGGTCCGGCAGCAGATGGTCGCGGTTTAGAAACGCCCATCCGTAAAATTGCGTGTTGGCCAGTTCGAGCCGCGTTGCGCCCCAGGAAACGCAAAGGTCAATGATCTGTTCCACCTGAAACAGATTTTGCCGGTGCAGGACCACGTTCATATGTAAAGGGTAACCATAGTCACGGATCAGACGGGCGGCTTGCCGCTTATGTTCGTGCACGGGACTTCCTGCGATGGAGTGGGCCAGTTCCGGATCGGCGGCCTGGATGCTGAGCTGGATGCTGTCCAGCCCGGCTTCGGCAAGGGCGCGGATGCGCCGCTCGGTCAGGCCGACGCCGCTGGTGATCAGGTTGACGTACATTTCCAGTTCGCGCGCTTTTCGAACCAGGAGTGCCAGGTCATCGCGCGCCAGCGGTTCTCCGCCGGTCATGTGCACCTGCAGCACGCCGAGTTCGGCGGCTTGCTTCAGCACATCGAACCATTGCGCCGTGGTCAGTTCATCGTCCCGCCTGGTGAGCTTCAGCGGATTGGAGCAATAAGGGCACCGGAGCGGACAGCGGTGGGTCAGTTCCAAGTTCATGGCGTAAGGGAAGCCGGTTTCCATGTTTCCACCCAGCCTTTCTCGGCGGCTGTCCGGAGAAACTCCAGCACGTCTTCCTGAAGTCCGGTCTGCTGATAGCGAATTTCCAGCGCGCGAATGATTTCGGCGACGCTGGTTCGGCCGTCGCACATCCTCAAGATGGCGCCGGCGGTTTCATTGAGCAGCACGACCCTTTCCGGGAGCAGCAGTACCTCCGCCTGGCGGACGCGGTCGCGCTTCAGCCGCGCCGGGCTGCGGATGCGGGGGCATTCCGTCAGATCCCAGGCTTTCATCGAACAGTCTCCTTCAAAGGATAGGCCAGCATCAGCGCGTCGAGGATCGCCCAGAGCACATCGCATTTAAACTTGAGGGCATTGACGGCCCTTTGCTGGTCTTCCAGGCTTCTGGCGTAGGCAATGACCAGTTCCATGCCGTGTTCGGCGTCCCGGGGCGCCTGGTTCAGGCGGTTGCGGAAATAGACGAGGCCTTCGGGCTTGATCCAGGGGTACTTTTTCTCAAACACGTCCATCCGCCTGGCGATGATGCCGGGCGAAAACAGCTCCGTCAGCGAAGAAGCCACCGCTTCATACCATGGCATCAGGCGGCAGTAATTGACATAGGCGTCCACGGCAAAGCGGACCGCCGGCAGGACGTGGCGTTCATCCAGCATTTCTTCCCTGGGGATGCCGACCGCCTCCCCGAGACGGATCCACGCTTCAATGCCGCCTTCGTCGCCCTGGCGGCCGTCATGGTCGATGATGCGCTGCAGCCAGCGGCGCCGGTCTTCGCGGGTGGGCAGCTTGGCGAGAATCAGCGCGTCTTTGACGGGGATGTTTTTCTGATAGTAGTAACGGTTGGCCACCCAGGCGCGGATCTGTTCCGGCTCCAGTGTGCCTTCATGCATGCTGACATGGAAGGGATGCTTGTCGTGATAGCGCTCCTCGCCCACCTGGCGCAGCCGCGCCGCAAACTCTTCGTCGGACCATTTTTGCGCGTTCATGGTATACCTCCGTTCTCCTATCCGGTATTGGACGTTTTTGAAACGCTGGCACCGTTCAATCGAATCTACAGTTCCAGTTCCATGCCGTCGGCGCCCACCTCGATGCCATGGCGGCTGATGAGGCGAAATTCGGGCGAAGCTTCGTCAAGGACGGGGTTGGTGTTGTTGACGTGGACCAAAATTTTGCGCTTGGCCGGCAATTTCGCAATCCGCTCCAGACTGCCGTCCCGGCCGGCAATGGGGACGTGCCCCATATCCGCGGCGGTCAGCTCGGAAATGCCCATCCTGACCAGCTCATCCGCTTCCCACAAGGTGCCGTCGATGAAGATGCATTCCGCGGATGCCAGCTGATCAAGCAGTTCCCGCGTCCATGTTTCAATGCCAGGCGCGTATACGGCAACACCTCCCGTCTGGCGGTCCGTAATCTTGTAGCCCAGCACCCACGGCGCTTGGACGGCATCGCCGGCGATGCGTTCCGGCGGGTGAAGGCGCATATCCGCAGCATATCGCGGGGGCTTAACGCCTGTCTGAAAAGGCAAAATCTCCAGCCTGCCGTCAAACAGAGCAAAAGATTCACCGGGCGCAACCGGGCGCCACTTCATGCGGGCATACCGCTCCAGGATGCGGCGGACGGGGAATGGCCCTTCCAGCGCCGCCAGCACCGGCTCCGATGCATAGACATCAAGCTCGGCAGACTCCCGCATTTGCAAAAGGCCCAGCGTATGGTCCAGCTCGGCATCCGTCAACAGCACGCCGCGAATGGGCGTGAAGCGGATGGAGGGACCCGGATGAAGGGATGGGGCGGATTCGATCTGCTGGTGGATATAAGGCGATGCGTTCACAATGTACCACGCTTCGCCGTCCGGACTGACGGCCAAGGAAGCGTTGGTTCGGGGACGCGTGTGCGGATCCCCGGCGCGGGCGCGCCGGCAGTTGGGGCAGGCGCAGTTCCACTGCGGCAGCCCGCCGCCGGCAGCGGACCCTAACAATTTAAGGCGCATGGCATCCCCCCAGTCGGTTTCGTTTTTCTTCGGCATGTCTCGACAGGGGTTATTTCCGGTACGCGTACGCCGTTATTTCCGCGCACACTTCAACGATCTGAAAGGAAGGTTTGACCCACACGCTTGCGCACCTCCTTGTCTGCGGATGGCGGTTCCTTAGATTATATGCGGGCAGCGGTTTGTCCCATGGCAGGAGATCTTGTGACAACAAAAAGGCTCCCGCAATGGGGAGCCGTCATTCATACATGGAAGCGATTCATTTTTTCGGCATATCCTGAAGCAGGTAGGTCCGGATGGCCACCGGAACTTCGACGAGGGAACGCAAGGTCAGAAAGGCGCCTGCGGCGGGCGGCGTTTCGTTGGGCACGAGGTTGAACGTCCATTCGTTCTCGTGCTTCAGATAGACGGAATGGATGCCGCACTGCAGGGCAGGCAAAACATCGGTGCGCAGCGAATTGCCGATCATCCACGTGGAGGAACGCTCCAGGCCGTTCTCGCGCAGAATCTGCTCCAGGGTGTCGGTGTTCTTATGCTGGCGAACGTAAATCCGGTCCTCAAAATATCGCTGCAGCTGAAGCCGCTCAATTTTGTTCCATTGAATATAGGTCTCGCCGCCGGTATACAGGTGGAGCTCATGGCCTTCGCGAATCAGGTGCTCCAGCGTTTCATCCATATGCGGATAAGGTTCCACGTCAAGTTCATACACGCTGCGGCCCAGCCGGTACAGCCCGTCGATCTCGACAGGGGAAGTCCTGCGTCCCGTCAGCGAGGAAAAGTACAGGTACGTATCCACAAACGATTGGGGGAAATGATCGCTTTTGAATCCGTGCACCTGGACGCCGGCAATGTCGATCTCCGTATGCTTATCCAAAATTTCCTGACGCTGGATGCCATACGGGCCAAACCATGTCGTCATCCGGTCGGCGAACTGGTCGAGCACCTGAAGAAAATATTTGTTGCAATGCACCAGGGTGTCATCGAGATCAAAAAGCAGCGTTTGTTTCATGCCAACTCTCCCGGTCCTGAAATGGAGTCGGTATTCTATTATGTCCACAGGCGGGAGGTTTTGTAAATGGGTAATTGGCTCAGGCGTATTTCTGCATCTTGGCGCGCAGGTCCCGCTTGATCATCGCGATGCGCTGCCGGACGTAAAAGTCGTAGCTGGCGCCCTTCAGATCGCGCGGCGTCAGGCGGCCGCCGGTATCGTTGTCGATGATCTCAAGCCTGCCGTCGGCGTAAAACTTGAAGGTCAGATCCTTGGGCGGCCGGGCGCCTCTTGCAGGCTCCACAAAACGGTAATTTTCGCAAATGACCATCCCGTATCCCGCCTTTGTCCAAATTAGGAACGTTTGTTCCCATTTGCATTATACCAAACATTTGTTCGCTTGAAAAGTCCGAATTTTGGCGCGGATCGGTCCCGGCAGGATTTTGTTTTTTTCTATTGAAATAATTTATATTTAAAGCTATTGTTATTACATCGTAGCAGCCAGGTTTGGAGTTGATTCCGAAAGGAGCGGCACGATCGACATGGCACAGTTGCCCAAAGTGAACGAATTCGGTTTTTTTGAGATCAGGCTGGAGTCAATCGGGGGGCTTGGTGCCAACCTCGCGGGGAAAATGCTGGCGGAAGCCGGCGTCATGGGAGCGGGACTGAACGGAGTCAGCTTCAGTTCTTACGGTTCCGAAAAGAAAGGAACGCCCGTCAAGGCGCATATCCGCTTTTGCGACCCGAATGTGGAGATCCGGGACACTTCTCCGGTGGAACGGCCGCATGTGGTCGGCATTTTCCATGAAAACTTGGCGAAAACCGTCAACGTGATTTCCGGCATTTATGAGGACTCCATCGTGCTCGTAAATTCGCGGAAATCGCCGGAAAAACTGAAGGAGGCTCTGAAGCTCAAGGCGGGCATCATCGCCGCCATTGACGCCACGGGCATCGCGCTCGAGGAGAAAAACCGCGTCAACATGGCCATGCTGGGCGGCCTGTTCCGCCTGTGCGATTTTTTGGACCCCGAATTCATGAAAGGCGTTATCCGCAAATCGCTGGAGAAAAAGTACCCCGGCGCCGTGCAGCCGGCGCTGAACACGTTCCAGCGGGGCTATGACAGCGTCAAGTTCCAGGCGTTTCCGCTGGAGCCCGGCGACAAAATGCCCGACTACGTCCGGATGGACACGCCGATTCTCGGCTACGAAACGCAGCCCATCGGCGGCACGATCGTCAATCCGGGCAACAGCATCCTGAAGGACCTGAGCATTTCCCGTGCGGGCATGATGCCCGAATTTATCGAGGAAAAATGCATTCACTGCGCAAACTGTGACAACGTTTGCCCCGATTTCTGCTTTGTCTGGGAGGAACGGCCGGACAAGAAGGGACGGCCCCAGATGTTCCTTTTGGGCATTGACTATCAGTATTGCAAAGGCTGCCTGAAATGTGTCCAGGTATGTCCGACCAACGCCTTGCGAAGCCTGCGCGAAGAGGACGGGTACGCCGACGCGCACCGCGTGCCGCACCGGTTCCCGCTGACGCAGGAATTCCGCAAGCAGCTGCAGCAGGCTTGATCACCATCTCAACTGGAAAGCGAGGCGATTGCAAATGGCGATTGACATTCGCACCGAGTCCGGCAAAGGCGGCAGAGTGGAGCAAAGGGTCGTGTACGAATCCGGCAACGAAATGGCGGCGTACGCCGCCCATCAGATCAACTACCACATCATGGGGTATTTTCCGATTTCCCCATCCACCGAAGTGGCGCAGTTTCTCGATCTGATGAAAACGAGCGGCCAGCACGACATCAAGCTGATTCCCGCCGACGGCGAGCACGGGTCGGCCGGCGTCTGCTACGGCGCTTCCATCGCCGGCGGCCGCGTGTTCAACGCGACCAGCGCCAACGGCTTGCTTTACATGCTGGAGCAGCTGCCGGTGCAGTCCGGCACGCGTTTTCCGATGGTGCTGAACCTGGTGTGCCGTTCGGTATCCGGACCGCTTGACATCCACGGCGACCATTCGGACCTGTACTTTGCGCTGAATACCGGCTGGCCGATCTTGCTCTGCCGTGACCCGCAAGCGGTTTACGACATGAACATCATGGCGCTCAAACTGGCGGAGCATCCGGAAGTCCGGCTGCCGGTCATCGTCGCTTCGGACGGCTATTTTACGAGCCACCAGAAGCGCCGCGTTCACACGTTCGCGCATCGCGAGGACGTGCTGAAGTTCGTGGGCGAAAAGCCGCCCGAAGGCTTCGTGCACGTGCTCGACCGCAACAATCCGGTGACCATCGGCCCGTACATGAACGAGCCCGACTATATCAACAACAAGTACCAGCAGTCCATGGCCATGTACAAAGCGGGCGAGGTCTATGACCAGATCCGCAAAGAATACGCCGAGCTGACCGGCCGCGACTATCCGATCCTGGATCTGTACCGGATGGAAGACGCGGAAGTGGCCGTGTTCCTCCTGAACTCCGCGGCGGAAATCGCGAAGGTCGTGGCGGACCGGCTCCGCGCCCAGGGGATCAAGGCCGGCGTCATCTCGCCGAACATGATCCGCCCGTTCCCGGCCAAGGAGATCGCCGAGGCGCTGCGCGGCGTGAAAGCCGTCACCGTCGGCGACCGCGCCGATTCCTATGGCGGCCACGGCGGCAACATGACGCTGGAAGTGAAGGCCGCCTTGCATACCTATGGCGTCCACGACACGCTGGTGGTCAGCCGGATTTACGGGCTGGGCGGCAAGGATTTCTATGCGGAAGACGGCTTCAAGCTCTTCGAATACGCCATTGAGGCGGCCAAAAAGGGCTATGTGGAAAAGCCGTTCGACTATCACGGCCACACGCCCGGCGATCCGGCCAAAGCGCCCAAGCGGGTGCTGGAGCCGCTGAAATACGAAGACCTGAAAACCGGCCTGATCACGGTGACGCGCGACGAAGAGACGGGCAAGCTGAACGTCCGCGTGCCTCCGTTGCGGGCGCTCACCAAGAAGCCGAAGCGGCTGGCGCCGGGACATGGCGCTTGTCCGGGCTGCGGCATCTTCTCCGGCCTGGAGCTTTTCTTCAAAGGCATCGAAGGGGATATCATCGCCCTGTTCCATACGGGCTGCGCGATGGTCGTTTCCACCGGCTACCCGTATTCGGCCCACAAGGCGACCTATATCCACAACCTGTTCCAGAACGGAGCCGCCACGCTGTCCGGCGTCGTGGAAATGTTCTATGAGCGCAAGCGCCGCGGCGAACTGGATCATCTGGGGCTGAAAGACGACTTTACGTTCGTCATGATCACCGGCGACGGCGGCATGGACATCGGCATGGGCCCGTCCATCGGGGCGGCGCTCCGCAACCACAAGATGATCATTCTGGAGTACGACAACGAAGGCTACATGAACACCGGCGCCCAGCTCAGCTACTCCACGCCGCTGGGCCACCGCACCTCCACGTCCAACGTGGGCAAGGCGCAAGGAGGCAAGCTGTTCCACCACAAGGACACGCCGCAAATCATGGCGGCCACGAACATCCCGTACGTGTTCACGGGCTGCGAGGCGTTCCCGCAGGACCTGATCAAGAAGGCGGCCAAAGCCCAATGGTACGCCCAGAACGAAGGCCTGGTGTACGGCAAGATCCTCATCACCTGCCCGCTGAACTGGCTGTCGGAGGACAAGGACGGCACGTCCATCGTGGAGACGGCCGTCAACTCCTGCTTCTTCCCGCTGTATGAAGTGGAGAAGGGGATCACGACGATCACGTACAATCCGGAAGAAAAGGGCAAGCGCGTCCCCGTGGCGGAATGGCTCAAAATGATGGGCAAGGCCAAGCACCTGACCAAACCCGAATTCGAGGAAACGCTGAAGGAGTTCGAGCGGGAAGTGGAGCGCCGCTGGAACGTCCTGAAGGCCAAGCACGAAAACCCGTATTTGTAATGCTTTCCCGCAGCAAAATAGCATAAAAAAGCCCCCGGCCGTCATTTGCCGGGGGTTACGACTTTGACATGGGAAACTTTCTGCAGCCGCAAATATTCGTTGGGTTTAAGCTCCTGACGGAAATAGGCGAACAGATAGACCGCTTCCGAAAACGTCAGGCCCGGATAGCAGGCAGGCTGATCGGGGGTGTAGGGATTGTCGAGCTGCACCTGCCATTCGCCGCCGCGCTCTTCCGGCGGCACTTCACTCAAAAGTTCGTTTTTCGCCCGCCAAATGCCGTCCAGCTCGTCCCACAAACCTTGCCAGGATGGGCTGAAGCGCTCCGGGGCGGGAAAATCGGCGCGCAGGCGGGTAAGCAGCCGGCCGACGCTTTCCTTGTCGCCATCGCCGTACGTTTTCAACATTTTCCTGATTTCTTCGACAAACTCAAAAAAAGCGTAATACCCTTTGGCTTCCATTGCTTCGACAAATTGTTTCGCATGCTGCGGATCCGCGGAGCTTATGTATGCCCGCAAGGTGGTGTCGGACACGAACGGTTTCCTCCTCTTTCCAGCGGTGCCGTATGACCGGCCGGGGCCAAAACCCGGACGGATCTTGATGAATTCGGCCATCTTTGTCTATTATATCGCAGCGTCCCGGTTCACACCCGTTTTTTTATGATATAATGGGAACCAATGTGCAAGACGTTTCAGCGCATTCGGAAAGGACTGACATGGAATGAACCGGCGTTTCGTCATTGAGGCGGTCATGATCGCCATCTACGGGCAATTGCTTGTGCCGAAACGTTCTGTGGAGTATAAAATTCCCTATTCGACGGTAATGGAGCTTTACGACCTCAGGGACAGTTCCGATCCCATCATGCAGGATCCCGATGACGAACGGCATGTCCGGGAAAAAATCGCGGAGATGATCGAGTATTTCGAGCAGCCGTTCAACCGCAAGAAAATCGAGCGCGCGCTGGTCGCGCCCTGGAAGGAAAGCCCGCCGATCCCGATCAACGACGACGTGACCCTCGTGATCGTCAACGCGGTGGAAAACATGCAGTACGGGGAAATTTTCGACCCGATCGAGACGGAACTGATCCTGACGTCGCTCCGAATGCAATGCCCGATCCTGACCGATCACGTGGAATTTCAGGACAAGGTGATCCAGAACGCCGTGCCCATCCACATGTACGACATTGACGATTTCGAATATGCGCTGGAGCAGGGCATGGACACCAGCGACGGATATTCCCAATGACGGAAGCGAAAATCCTGTGCTACAATGAAATCAATGGCCTGCCGGCGGCGGAAAACCGGCGCGCCGCCGGCCCCATTCCTTTTTCCAACCCGCGAACGATCATTTCCCTCAGCTACCCGCACTTTATCCGATTTTGCAAACGATTTTTCGTACATCGTGATGGTATTGTTTCCGGCAAAAAAAAGATATTGTAATAGTTGTAAAAATCATCTGAGTGAATTCCGGAAAGGCTGACCCAGAATGGAGAGATATTTTAAAACAATCGCATGTAAACGCTTTGATGTTCGAAATTTCTGATAAGTTTTGTGTCAGCGCTTTCATTGATGGGTTGCGCGGCTCGGTGCGCAAAATGCGCACATGGCGACGGATCATGTCATCACGACCGAACATTTTGTGAGTGGGGGACTTAAGGGATGTTGGAAGAGTGCTACACATTGAATGTTTCAGAATTGTTTGAAAGAGCTTACAAATTGTTTCCCGATAAAGAAGTGATCTACGACCGCAGCCGCAGAATGACCTACAGGGAACTGCACGACGAGTCTTTCGCGCTGAGCGCGGCTTTGGCCGATCTGGGGGTCAAAAAAGGGGACCGGATCGCCTGCTGCTTGCCCAACTGGCACGAGTTTATCGTCGTCTATCTGGCGGCGGCTCACCTGGGCGCCATCATCGTGCCGTTCAACACCCGGTACCGGGAGCATGAAGTGGAGTACATCCTGGAAAACTCCGGCGCGAAAGTGGCGTTTATGACCGAATCGTTCAGCGGTGTGCCTCATCTGGAGCAGTTCTCGAACGCCAAGAAAAAGATCCCGACGCTGGAGCGGCTGATAACCGTCCGATTTGAGACGAATGAGCACGACTCGTACAGCAAGCTGATCGCCCGGGGACGCAACTTGCCGTTCGTACCCGCGAAAATCGACCGCAAGGAAGACGTGTTCACGATTCTGTACACGTCCGGCACGACCGGCAAGCCGAAAGGCGCCATGCTGACCCACGCCAACGTCGTGCATACCGGCTCGATCACGGCGGAAGCCCTGCAGTGCACGCCCGATGACGTTTTCCTGGTGGCCGTGCCTGTCTTCCACGTCTTCGGCATGGTGCCCAGCATCGCGACGACATTTTCCGTCGGCGGCAAGATGGTTCTGATGGACACCTACAAAGCCGTCGAAGCGCTGCAGCTGATCCAGGACGAGAAGATTTCCGTCAAGCACGGCGTGCCTTCGATGTTTATCCTTGAGCTCAATCATCCCGATTTCAACAAATTCGATCTTTCTTCTTTGCGCACGGGCATCATCGCGGCAGCGCCTTGCCCCATTGAAGTGGTAAAGCGCATCCGCTCCGACATGGGGTGCAACATTTGCATCTCCTACGGATTGACCGAAACTTCCGCGACGATGGTGATTACCTCCTTCGACGACGACGACACCATCCGGACGGAAACGGTTGGACGCGCGCTGCCCGGCGCCCAGGTCAAAATCGTCGGCAAAAACCGGGAAACGCTGCCCCATGGCGAAATCGGCGAGATCGCCTGCAAAAGCTTCGGCGTCATGAAAGGCTACTGGAACATGCCGGAGCAAACCAAAGCCGCCTTCGACGAGGAGGGCTGGTTCTACACCGGCGACCTCGGCACGCTGGATGAGAAGGGTTACGTCCGGATCGTCGGACGGGCCAAGGAAATGATCATCCGCGGCGGTTACAACATCTATCCGAGGGAAATCGAGGAACTGATCTTCACGTTCCCGGGCGTCATGGAAGCCGCCGTCGTCGGTTTGCCCGACTCGGTGCTGGGCGAAATTTCCTGCGCCGCCATCCGCGTCAAGCCCGGCGAGACGGTGGATCTGGAGGAACTGAAAAAGTTCCTGCAAAGCAAGATTGCCGATTACAAAGTTCCTGACAAATATATCATTGTCGACGAGTTTCCGCTGACAGCCAGCGGCAAACTCAAAAAGATGGAGCTCCAAGAGCAATTAAAAATAAAATTGGGGGATGAACTGAGATGAAGAAAGTCAGAAAAGTATGGACTGCAGCACTTGTGATGTTGTTGGTCGTCGTTCTGGCAGCTTGCGGGGGGTCCGGTTCCGGAGGGTCTTCCAGCCCGGCGCCAAGCTCGTCCGCACCCGCACCTACCCAAAGCGGTGGCGGCGACTCCGGCGGCAGCGGCGGCAGCGGCGGAGGCGGCGGCGGTCAAACGCTGAAGATCGGCGTCATCGTTGCCGAATCCGGTCCCGCATCCTCGCTGGGTAAACAGGAAGGCGAACTGGCTCGCCTGCTGGCCAAGAAATGGGCCGATCAGACGTTTGGCGGCAACAAGATCGAAATCATCATCCATGACTATGAAACCAACGACACCAACGCTGTCGTTCAAGCGAAGAAGCTGATCAACGAAGACAAGGTCGTCGCCATCGTCGGCGGCAGCCAAACGAGCACCAGCGTCGCCATCGGCCAAGTGGCCAAGGAAAGCAAGGTTCCGTTCCTCGCGCTGGCACCGCTGGCACAAGATCAATTGGGTGACTATGTGTTCTCCCTGGTGCCGAGCAACGAAGAACAGCTGATGGCCGCAGTGCGTTACATGAAAGAAAAAGGCATCACGAAGGTCGGCTGGACGAACGCGCGCGACGGATACGGCCAGGCTGGTCTGCCGGTGTTTGAAAAGCTGGCGCCGCAGCACGGCTTTGAAATTGTCGGCGTGGAAGACTTCGACGCAGCCGCTACCGACATGACGGTGCAACTGACGAAGCTGCGGGCGAAAAACCCCGAAGCCATCATCGTGTGGTCCAGACCGCCCGGTTCCGGCGTCGTCGCCAAGAACTACAAAGCGCTGGGCATGACGATTCCGCTGATCCAATCCAACGCGTCCGCCGGCAACGCTTACCTCGAGCAAGTGGGCGCTGACGCCGAAGGCAACCTCGTCATCGGCACGACCCTGGAAGTTGCCGAACAGTTGCCGGACAGCGATTACAAAAAACGACTGCTGGAGTTCAAGGAACTGTTCAGTGCCGAATACGGCGTGAACCCGACGCAATTTGCAGGCTTCACCTATGACGGTCTCAACATGATCGCCAAAGCGATCTCCGAAGGTCATCTGACGTCCGAAGCTATCTATGAATATCTGCAAACCAACGAGTACAACGGCGTAACAGGCACGTATGCCAACACGAAGGACAACCACAACGCCATCACTGGCGGTATGCTGATTCTGCAAGCATCCGGCGGCAAGTGGGTGCTTCCCGAGTAATCTGCCGCAAGCGGTATATCCTTCGCAAGTATGACAGACTTCTGTCTGTCATACTTGCTATTTAAGGCTAAGAGCGGAGGCAAGAGTGTGGAAATACTTGGACAATCCTTGCAATTTCTTCTCACAGGTTTGACAACAGGAAGCATCTATGCGCTGATTGCGGTCGGTTTTGTCACCATCTACAACGTCACCGGCGTCATCAACTTTGCCCAGGGCGAATTCGTCATGGTCGGCGCCTTGACCTGCGTGTCCCTGTACCAGGCCGGCTTGCCGCTTATTGCAGCCATTCCGCTGGCGGTGCTGATTGCGGCGCTGGTCGGGTTAGCGATGGAACGCAGCATGATCTATCCGGTGCGGAACTCCAGTTTTGTCACATTGATCATCATCACCATCGCCGCGTCGATCCTGCTTAGAGGGCTCGGTCTCCTGATCTGGGGGACGTATCCGCTCTCGCTGCCGACTTTCTCGGCCAACAAGCCGATTCTGATCGGCAACGCCGTCATCACCACGCAGAGCTTGTGGGTGCTGGGCACGCTGTTTGTGCTGTTGGCCGTCCTGTACTACTTCTTTGAAAAAACCGTGATGGGGACCGCGCTCAGAGCGTCCATGATCAATCCGAAAGCAGCAGGACTGATGGGCATCAACACGTCCAATATGTCCGCCCTTGCCTTCACGCTCAGCGCAGCGGTCGCCGCCATGGCGGGGATCGTCATGACGCCGATCACCGGCGCCATTTACGACATGGGGCTGTTCCTCGGCCTGAAGGGGTTCATGGCCATGGTCATGGGCGGCATGCGCAACGTGGTGGGGGCCGTGATCGCAGGATTTTTCATCGGCGTGCTGGAAGCTTTTGCGACCGGTTATCTGTCCTCGTCTTTCAGCGAAGCCATCGCCTTTGCGATCCTGCTTCTGATGCTGTTCATCTCCCCCAGCGGTCTGTTCTATAAAGTCAGCGGGAAGCGCGTGTAAGAGGGGGGTAAACAGCCATGCAATCGAGCCAATTCAGAAGCCGAATCTTGCCCTTTGCCATTCTGATCGCATGCATCGTCATCCTGCCGATCATTACCCAATCGCCTTATGTGCTGACAGTGGCGGTGCTGATCGGCATCTACAGCATGGTCACCCTCGGCCTCAGCCTGCTGATGGGCTATGCGGGCCAGATTTCCATCGGCCAGGCCGCGTTTTTCGGCATCGGTGCCTATTCGTCCGGGATTCTGACCGTACGATACAATGTGGATCCGTGGCTGGCCATGCTGCTTGGCCTGATCATTACGCTTGTCATCGCCGTGCTCGTGGGCATACCCACGCTGAAGCTGAAGGAACATTTCCTGGCGCTCGCAACCATCGGTTTTAACGTCATCGTGTACATCCTGCTGCTCGGCTTGTACAGGTATACGGGCGGCGCTTCGGGTCTTGGCGGCATCCAGAACCTGAACCTGTTTGGCTTGTCCCTGAAAGGCGAGCTCAGCTACTATTTCTTCGTCTGGGTGCTCGTGCTCCTGATGGCCCTGTTCTCGCTCAACATCGTGCAGTCCCACATCGGCCGCATCATGCGGGGCATCCACGACAGCGAAGTGGCGACGCTGACGCAAGGCATCAACGTGGCCAAGTACAAGCTGCACATTTTCATCATCAGCGCGCTGTTCGCATCCTTTGCCGGCAGCTTGTATGCGCATTTCATCAACTTCATTGCGCCGTCCACGTTTTCCATTTTCCAATCGGTTACGTTCCTGCTCATGGTCGTCGTCGGCGGCCTGAAACCGATCTGGGGTTCCATTTTCGGCGCGGCGGTCATCACTTCCCTTGGCGAAATGGTGAAGCATTTTGTCCCGATGTTCTTTGACGTCAGCGGCGAAGTGGAAATCATCATTTACGGGGTTGTGCTGATTCTCGTCGTTCTGTTCGTGCCGAAGGGGCTTTTGCCCGAAATCATTGCGCTGTTTGAAAAGCGCAGGAAACCTGCCGCGGACAATGTTCAGGCGAAGGAGGAGACGCCGGCATGACGACCAGGACAAAACTGCTGGAGATTAAAAACCTGACCCGGCGCTTCGGCGGCATTGTGGCGGTCAACAATGTGTCCTTCGACGTGTACGAGGGCGAAATCGTGGCGCTCATCGGCCCCAACGGCGCCGGCAAAACGACGCTGTTTAACATGATTTCGAACATTACGCCTCCCACCTCGGGCGAGGTTTGGTTTAAAGGCGAAAAAATAACGGGACAGCCCGTATACAGCCTAGCGGCCAAGGGCATCGTCCGCACGTTTCAGAACCTGCAGGTGTTCGACAACATGTCGGTGCTGGAAAACGTCATGCTCGGCACCCATATCCGGCTGAAAACGAATGTGCTGTCCGCAGGTTTTCGCCTGCCGGTGGTCAAGCGGGATGACGAGCTGGCCCGGTCCCTGGCGCTGAAGGCGCTGGAGCAAGTCGGCCTGCTGGAGCTGAAAGACGAAATCGCCGGCAATTTGCCTTACGGGATGCAGAAGCTGCTTGAAATCGCGCGGGCTATCGTCGCGAATCCGACGCTGATTTTGCTGGACGAGCCGATGGCCGGGCTGAACGACGGCGAAAGCCGCAAGCTGAGCCAGCTGATCGTGCGCATGAAAAATGAAGGCTACACGTTCCTGTTCGTGGAGCACGACATGAACACGGTCATGAAAATTGCCGACCGGATCGTGGTCATCGATTTCGGCTCCAAAATCGCGGAAGGCACGCCGCAGGAAGTGCAGAAGGACCCGAAAGTGATCGCGGCTTACCTGGGTGAGGAGGTCTATTGATGCTGCAAGTGACCGATTTGGAAACGTATCATGGCCATATCCGCGCCGTTAACCGTGTCAGCCTTCAGGTGAACAAAGGGGAAATCGTTTCGATCATCGGCGCCAACGGCGCCGGCAAGAGCACGCTGCTCGGCACGCTGGCCGGCATGTACCGCCCGGCGCGCGGCGAAATTTGGCTGGAAGGGGAAAGGCTGGACAAACTGCCGTCGCACAAGGTAGTCCGCAAAGGGCTCAGCCTCGTGCCGGAGGGCCGGCAAATTTTCTCCTCGCTGACGGTGCGCGAAAACCTGATTCTCGGCATGTACCACAAGTACAGAAGAGAAAGAAGCAAAGTCGAGCCGAAAATCGAAGCGATGATGGAACTGTTCCCCGGCCTCAAAAAACATTACAAAAACATTGCCGGCAACATGAGCGGCGGTGAGCAGCAGATGCTGGCCATCGCGAGAGGGCTGATGAGCGATCCGAAAGTTATCCTGCTCGATGAGCCTTCGATGGGACTGGCTCCGATGATCGTGAAGGAAATTCTGGATACGCTGAAACGGATTCGGGACGAGATGGGCACGATGGTGCTGCTCGTCGAGCAGAACGTCCAGGCGGCGCTCAAAGTGGGCGACCGGGCTTACGTGATGGACCGCGGCGAATTTGTCATGGAAGGCAAGGCGTCGGACCTGCTGAACGATCCCAAGGTGCAATCGACGTACCTGGGCCACGGAAAAGTCGAGGAAGGTGCGTAATTCCGGTGAGCGAACAGGGGAATTTCCGGTTTTGCCATCGCCTGAGGGTGCGGTATTCGGAAATCGACGGACAAAAGATCGTCTTCAACGCCCATTACATGACCTATCTCGATGTGGCGATTTACGAGTATTTCCGCGAAGTGCTCGGCGACCGGGAGGTCAAGGAGCTGGCGGAGCGCCACGAGTTTGATGTGGCGGTCGTAAAGTCGACGCTGGAATTCAAGGGATCGGCCCGGTTCGATGACATCCTGCGCATTGACGGGCGCGTCTCGCGGCTCGGTAACTCGAGCTTCACCTTCGAGGCGCGCATTGTGCGGGAAGAAACCGGCGAAACCGTGGTGACGGCGGAGATCATTTACGTGAACTACAACCCCGGCCTGGGGAAAGCCCAGCCGATTCCGGAAGGCGTTCGAAAGAAAATTGAAGCGTATGAGGGCATGAGCGCATAAGACGCGTTTCCTTGCGCCTCTGAAAGCGGCAAACCCCCAATCCGATCCAAGGTTGGGGGTTTGTCTTGTTATCGCCGGACTTTCCAGAGCATGGCCCGGAAAGGTATAATCAGGAATATGGCAATGGTCATGCTGCGGAAACAGAGAAAGGAAGCAATCGTCCGATGAGCAAATACTGGAGCGAGCTGACGGCATCCCTGGAGCCGTATGTGCCGGGGGAACAGCCGAAGGACAAACAGTACGTCAAGCTGAACACGAACGAAAATCCTTACCCGCCGTCGCCGCGGGTGCTGGAGGCGATCCGCGCGGCGGCAAACGGGGATTTGCGCCTGTATCCGGATCCCACGTGCGGCGCGCTGGCCGCAAAGGCCGCGGCCCATTACGGCGTCAGCCCGGATCACATTTTTGTCGGCAACGGTTCCGATGAGGTGCTGGCGTTTGCGTTTGCGGCGTTTTTTTCACCGTCCGGCAAACCCGTCCTTTTTCCCGACATTACCTACAGCTTTTACAAGGTGTACGCCGGCTTGTACCGGATTCCGTATCAAACCGTTCCTTTGGATGAATCGTTCCGCGTCGTCCTATCGGACTTCACCGCCCCGAACGGCGGCATTATCTTGCCGAACCCGAACGCGCCGACGTCGCTGTATGTGGAAACGGACAAGTTCCGCCAGCTTATCGAACAAAATCCGGACTCGGTCGTCATCATCGATGAAGCCTACATCGATTTCGGCGGCGAGTCGGCGGTTCGGCTCGTCAAGGAATATCCGAATCTGCTGGTCGTCCAGACCCTATCCAAGTCGCGGTCCCTGGCGGGATTGCGGGTGGGATTTGCGATTGGACAGCCGGAACTGATCGAAGGTTTGAACCGCGTGAAAAACTCGTTCAATTCCTATACCATTGACCGCCTGGCCATGGCTGGGGCGGCCGCGGCGCTGGAGGATCGGGACTATTTTGAGGAAACGAGACGAAAAGTCATCGCCACACGCAGCCGGGTGACGGAAGAGCTGCGGAGAAGGGGATTTGACGTGGCCGACTCGGCAGCCAATTTCCTGTTCGTGTCGCATCCGAAGCATCGCGCGCCCGATCTGTTCAGCGGTCTCAAGCAGCGCGGTATTCTCGTCCGGTATTTTGACCAGCCGCGGATTGACAATCACTTGCGCATCAGCATCGGCACCGACGAGGAGATGGACAAGCTGCTTCAGGTTTTGGATGAATTGATGGGCGATGATGTTTAATCATATTAAATTTTATCATTCAAAGGGAGGGTGAGGCGCAATGAAGGATGATCTGCGCTATCCGATCGGCGGGTTTCAATGGACCGGAAGTTTCACTCCTGAAGAGCGGGAAGCATGCATCAAGGTGATCGAAGAGACGCCCGCGAAACTGGCGGACGCCGTGAAGGGGCTCAGCGATGCGCAGCTCGATACGCCATACCGCGAAGGCGGATGGACGGTGCGGCAGGTGGCCCATCATCTGGCCGATGCTCACATGACGAGCCTGACACGCTTCAAACATGCGCTGACGGAAACGGTGCCCGTGATCAAGCCGTTTGATGAGGGAACGTGGGCACAATTGCCGGATACGCTCCATGCGCCCGTGGAAATGGCGCTGGATATGGTGCGGGGCATTCATAAGCGATGGGCGTATTTACTGCGCCATATGACAGAGGACGATTTTGCCAAGACGTTCTTCCATCCCGGCAGCGGACAGATCATGTCGCTCGACCGCACGCTGGCCTTTTACTCCTGGCACAGCCGCCATCACATAGCGCACATCACGAATCTGCGCCAGCGGATGGGCTGGTAACAAAAGCAAAAATGCGAGAACCCGGTTGGCGCAGGTTCTCGCTTTTTTCAGTCTTGCGGTGAGGCGTTTTAAGGAGTAAATTTGTAGCCGACGCCCCAAACGGTTTTGATGTATCGCGGCTGCCGGGGGTTGTCCCCGATTTTGCGGCGCAGGTTTGTCACATGCACGTCAATGGCCCGGTCGCTGACGAAGGAATCGGCGCCGCGGACGGCGTTGATCAGTTCTTCCCGGGTATACACCTTGCCGGGATGCTCGATGAACAGCTTCATGATTTCGTATTCGGAGTAAGTGGTATCCACCGGCTTGCCGTCTTGCAGGATCGTTCTGCGCTCGCGGTCGACGGCAAAGAAGCTTTCTCCCGCCGCGCCTTCGGGGGAATGGGAACCTCCATAAGCCGGAGCGTGCGGGTACGGGGGATGGTGCACCCGGCGCATCAGCGCTTCGATCCTCACTTTCAGTTCCTGCATGCTGAAAGGCTTCACGAGATAGTCATCGGCGCCATAGCTGATGGCCTGAATGCGGTCGGCCACAGCCGTTTTCGCCGACGTGACGATGATCGGCAAATCGGTTTTTTTGCGCATTTCCTGGCAGATTTCCGGCCCCTTGGAATCGGGCAGGATCAAATCCAGCAGGATGATGTCAGGCTTGAAGGTGTCCAGCGCCTCAAAACCTTCCCGGACGGTGGCGACGCGAAGCACCGTATAATGCTCTTCGGCAAGATACAGGGATACCATGTCTCCGATGATCGGGTCATCCTCGATCACGAGCACTCTCGTCAAGGCTGACACCCCTTAAAAATGTTTAAGAAACTCATACTTTGCTAACAATTTCCTGCAATTGTATTATAACTTGTCGGATCTTGTTTCGTCTAACCCTTTTTGTTAGCGTTTTATCGGAAAATTTTTTTAAGATTTCGAACATCTTCCACAAATTTCTTTTCGTAAGGTAAAGAAAAGGGGGTGAACGCCAGGTGGCAGCGCGGACAAGGGGACGGTTTGCGCCTACGCCCTCGGGGCTACTGCATCTGGGCAACGCCGGCACGGCGCTTCTGGCCTGGCTGCAGATCAGGGCGATGGGCGGCGAAATGGTCATGCGCATCGAGGATCTGGACAGGCCCAGGTGCAAACGGGAGTGGACGGAGCGCCTGCTTGAGGATATGCGCTGGCTGGGCCTGGATTGGGACGAGGGGCCGGATGCGGGCGGAAACTTCGGCCCGTACGAACAAAGCAGGCGAACTGAGCTGTACGAGGAGGCGCTGCACAGGCTAAAAGATAAGGGGCTCCTGTATCCGTGCTACTGCAGCCGGGCGGATCTGTTGTCCGCGGCGAGGGCTCCGCATGGCTTGGCGTCGGAAGGCCCCAGCTATCCCGGCACCTGCCGGAATTTGAGCGAAGCGGAGCGAAAAAAACGGGAAGCCGTCAAGACGCCCTCTTTACGCTTTCGCATGCCGGAACGGCCGGTCATCTTTCAGGACGGCATTGCGGGAAGGATGGAATATGCGCCGGGCGCGGGAGGCGATTTTGTCGTCAAGCGCGCCGACGGCATCATCGGCTATCAATTGGCGGTCATCGTGGACGATGACGCCATGGGCATATCTCACGTGCTCAGGGGCTGGGATCTGCTGGATTCCACGCCACGCCAACTGCTTCTTGCGGATGCGCTGGAGCTGACGCCGCCGCAATACGCCCATGCTCCGCTTGTCCTCGGGCCGGACGGCAAGCGGCTGGCCAAGCGGCACGGCGACATCGCCATTGCCGTGCTGCGGCAGCAGGGCATCCGGCCGCAAAACATCATCGGGCTTCTGGCCTGGCTGTACAAGCTCATCGACCGGCCGGAGCCGGCGGAGCCCGGGGAGCTCGTCCCGCTGTTTCGGCAAGACCGCCTGCCGAAACAGGCGGTAACGCTCCCGGAAGAATGGCTGAAAATCGCGGGCGGAGGATGATAGCGCCGATGGATGAGCGGATGGAACGTCAGCTGACCTTTCTTCAGGAAATCGACAGGCTGAAAGGCGTCGAGCGGCAATCGATCCTGATGGACGGCAGCCGCAACGAAAATGCGGCGGAACACAGCTGGCACATTTGCGTGTTTGCGATGCTGATGCACGAATATGCCGAGGAGCCGAAACCGGATTTGAACCGCGTGATCCGGATGCTGCTGGTTCATGATATCGTGGAAGCGGATGCGGGAGATACGTTCGCCTACGATCCGAGGGGCAACCGGGACAAAAAGCTGCGCGAAGAAGAGGCGGCAAAGCGGCTGTTCGGCCTTCTGCCGGATGACCAGCGCGACGAATGCATGGCGCTGTGGCGGGAATTCGACGAAATGGAAACGCCGGAAGCCCTGTTCGCCAACGCGGCCGACCGGGTGTTGCCGCTTTTGCACAACTACCGGAACAACGGCGCCAGCTGGCGGAAGAACGGCGTCACCCGCTCCCAGGTGGAGAAACGCCTTGCCCCGGTGCGGCAAATTGCGCCCGCGCTGTGGCAATTCGGCATGGACCTCTTGGCGCGGGCCGTCCGGCAAGGCATGCTGACGGACGCATAAGCCTCGGGCGGCCGGGGACTTATGAAGCGGAAACGGCTAAACGGAAACGAAAAAAAGCTGTCCCCATCGAAAATTGGGGACAGCTTTCTTTTTTCAGATCCGGCACATTTCTTTCGAACAGCCGGGAAACGCCGGGCAATCGCATTCCTCTTTGAGCCCGTCGATGTCGAGAATGTGAATATGTCCTTTGCGGATGTCGAGGATGCCCTTTTCCCGCAGCGTGCTCAGCATCCGGTTGACGCTCTCCCGGGTCGTGCCGATAAAGTCGGCCAGCTCCGAGTTGGTCAGCTTCAGGTTGATCTTGATGCCGTCTTCCGCCTGCACGCCGTAAGAGTTGGACAGCCGCACCAGCGTGGAAGCGAGGGCGCCCGTCTTGCCGTAGAGCAAGAGGTCACGGAACTTGGAAGCGGTCACTTTCTGCATCAGCGCCATCCAGTGGATGAACCGGACGGCTATATCTCCGTTTTGTGAAAGCAGCGCCTCAAGATCTTTCCATTGGATGACGCCCAGCTCCGCATCTTCCATCACTTCCGCCGTGAAGCTGTGCACGGTGCCGATGCCGTCTTCCGGTTCGCAGACAAGATCGCCGGCCTGCAGGATGGACAAAATGAAATCCCGGCCCTCTTCGGTGGATTTGCGCAGTTTTACCTTTCCGGAAAAGAGATAATACATTTTCCCGATGGGCTCGCCTTCCCAGAAAAGAAGGGTGCCGGCTTCCGCGTGCTTGGGATGCATCAAGGACCGGATTTTTTCAAATTGCTCTTTCGTAAAGAACGAATCGAAACCAAGCGGATTTGATGCCTTGCCGTTCTGAAGTAACGTATGTTCCGTTGCGGCTGTTTGCATGCTTTTCATCTCCTTTGGTTCGTACATTATTATCATACCGGGTCTAAAGTGACAAAGTTATCAGGGAATTTCCTGAAAACGTGGGGTAAATTCCCCTAACTTTGTGTGAGATTCATCACATTGTCCGGCCCAATCCGTGTTTTTTGTCCTTTATTATCAGGGAACTCCCCGACTGACATGGCTGTTCTTCCTGTTTACACTTGAAATAAGAATTTAAAAATGTTGAGCCATTTCTAATAGGAAGAAGGAAAAAGCCATGAACGAAGTTGCGCCCGAAATTCACGCCATGATGAAGCAATTATTGGCGGACATGGGCAGTGATTTTTGTGCGCTTGGCTTGCTGGAGAAAGACAACCGGCTGCGATGGAAATGGGCCGAAGGGAATATAAGCGAACGCTTTATGGATATGGAAGACAGACCCGGCAGGGGGTTTCAACAGTCGGTGATCAAGGTGGGGCGCGCCATGACGCTGCACGTCACCGACCTGATCGCTTCCCGCACGCTGCACGAGTATCCGCTGCTTCCATCCGAGAAGCTTCGTTCCGTTCATGCCGTGCCGCTGTATGAGGACATGAACGTCATCGGCATTCTGGTCGTGGGCGACCGAAGCAAACGAATTTACAATCCCGAAGACCGCAAATGCGCCGCCATGGCGGCGGAACAAATTGCTCTCATATTGAAAGGCGCATCGGACAACGTTCATGCTCCTCCCGAAAATATGCTAAACTAGTGCCAAAGCCATGTTTTGGACTTCTGGCTATGGACGGGAGGAATCGACGGGTATGGTTCGGGTGCTGGTCGTGGACGATCATGCGGTCGTCCGTTCGGGACTTGTCATGCTTCTCGACGGAAAAAACGACATGCAGGTCTGCGGCGAAGCCGCCGACGGCGACGAAGCGCTGGAAAAGGCCGCCGAGCTGAAGCCGGACGTGGTGCTGATGGATCTCAGCATGCCGCATGGCAAAGATGGTCTCACCGCCACGGCGGAGTTAAAGAAATCTTTTCCCGACATCGCGGTGCTGATTCTGACCATGCACGACGACGAAGAATATTTGTTTCGCGCCATCCAGGCGGGAGCTTCCGGCTATATCGTGAAAAGCGCGCCCCACGAGGAACTGGTCAAGGCCATCCACCTGGTGGCCAAAGGCGACGCTTACCTGTCACCGGCCGCGACCAAACGGCTGATGAGCGATTACCTGAACCGGATCAAAAACGGCGAACCGGCCGGAGCATACGAAACGCTGACCGAGCGGGAGAAAGAAATTTTGTCCAAAGTGGCGCTGGGTTATTCCAACAAGGAAATTGCCGAGCAGCTTGTCATCAGCGTCAAGACGGTGGAATCCCACAAGTCCAACCTGATGGAGAAGCTGGATCTCAAATCCCGGCCGGATCTGGTCAAATTCGCGATGAAGAAAGGGCTGCTGAACTTTGACTGACAGCACCTGGCATATCGACGACCCGGCGCTGATTGCGGCACTGCAGCGCTCGCTCAAGCAGCTTTCCGACCTCAAATTTGCGCTGGATGAAGCTTCCATCGTCGCGGTAACAGACCGAAAAGGAATTATTCAATACGTTAACGATAAATTTTGCCAAATATCCGGCTATTCCCGGGAGGAACTCCTGGGGCAGGATCACCGCATCATCAATTCCGGCTACCACAGCAAGGCGTTCATTCGCAACATGTGGAAAGTGATATCATCCGGCAAAGTCTGGCACGGGGAATTCAAAAACCGCGCCAAAACCGGCAGGTATTATTGGGTTGATACAACCATTGTGCCTTTTTTGGATGAAACGGGCAAGCCGTATCAGTACTTGGCGATTCGCCATGAAGTGACGCAACTGAAAGAAACGGAAGAGCAGCTGCAAAACATTCTGAAGCAGCTCATGCAGATCCAGGAAGAGGAGCGGCGGCGATTTTCCCGCGATTTGCATGACGGGATCGGGCAAAGCCTGTTTTCGCTGAAGATGTCCATTGACCGGATGATCGTCGAAGGCGGGGACATGCGCCTGCAGAAGCTTGGCGAGCAGGTGGCCCGCCTGATGGAGGAAGTGCGCGAGCTGGCATGGGAGATGCGCCCGTCGGTGCTCGACGATCTGGGCATCGTGCCGGCGCTCAGAACGTATTTTGACAACTACGAGCGCCATTACGGCATCAAGATCCGGTTCCATAACGAGCTTAAGCGGCGTCCCGATTTGCAGGCGGAAACGACCATTTACCGCGTTGTGCAGGAAGCGCTCACCAACATCGGCAAATACGCCGGCGTGAACGAGGCCACCGTAAAAATCGGAGAAACGGACGATGCGCTTGAAGCCGTCATTGAGGATCAAGGTTCGGGGTTTGATCCGGAAAAGCCCCGCCATGGCGTCGGGCTGTACAGCATGGAAGAACGGGCGAGGGCAGCCGGGGGAGAGCTGAGCATCCTTTCGGAGCCGGGCAAGGGCACGAAGGTGATCTTGCGTTTGCCCAAAAAAGACAGCCATATGCTCTGACGACGGGGACCAGAGCCCTGCGGATAAGCGGATGGATTGTGACAAAATTGAGGCGTGAAAGCCGTTTCGGACGAGCAGTCCGGCGGCTTTTTTACATTTTTGCGGCTGCTTTGTGAAGGATTGATGGAATTGAAATGAAGAGTGATTAGAATCACAGTTTGTCAAAAGGCCGAGGCATATGATGAAGGCAAAGAACAAGATTTTGGTAACTTGTGACAAATTTTTGTCAATGGCCGATTACAATTTTCCGCGACCGTTGGATTCCTCGCTCCAATGAAAGCAAGTTCGGGGAGGAGGACGAACGACGCGGGATCCCCATACACTTTCAAAATGTCGAATTATGTCGAACAAAATCGAATGGAGGTTGGTGTCCATGTCCGGTAAGAACGAGCCGCCTCTCAAAGGCACTTTTGTTTCGGTGCTGCTTTTGGGCGCATTTTTGGCGGCGTCCTGGCTCGGCGTGTTTTTGCTCTACCTTGCCCGCAACTAACCATGGAGAGTGATGGATGATGCATGTGCATCGGCTCGAAAAAATCTGGCTTACCATTGGGATTGGCATGCTTGTCGTATTTTTGCTGGTTCTTGGCGTCCTTGGTTTCAGCATGGGCGCATCCACGCCCAGTGAACACCGTCATACCATTGATCCCACGAAAGTTACACAGACTCCTCCGTTTGACAATCCCGGACTGATCCAGCTCGGGGACAAACATTACAGAGCGGTGATGACCGCCTATATTTTCGGTTTTTCACCGCAAAACATGGAAATTCCGGCGGGATCCACGGTTGATTTTGAGGTCACGACGCCGGATGTGGTGCACGGTTTCGCCATCGTCGGCACCAACGTCAATTTCATGGTCGTCCCCGGCGAGGTCAGCCATTTCCGATATACATTTGATCAACCTGGCGAATATCTGGTCATCTGCAATGAATATTGCGGAATCGGCCATGAATATATGAAAACGACCATCATTGTGAAGGAGGCGGCATAAGATGACGAAAACCTTTGACCGGCAAGACGGCAAACTGGTCCTTGCCCATGTGCTGTTTTCCTTCATCGCCCTCTTCATCGGCGCCATCGCCGGCATGCTGCAGGGGATGGTTCGCGGCGGAGCCATTACGCTCCCGGCCGGCATCGGTTATTATGAAATATTGACCGCGCACGGCGTGCTGATGGGCCTTGTGTTTACCACCTATTTCATCGTCGGATTCTTGTATTCCGGCGTGTCCCACTCGATGGGGGGCAAGCTCCTGCCGCTGGCGAGAAAGCTTGGCTGGACAGGCTACTGGCTCATGACGATCGGCACCGTCATCGGCGTCATCTGCGTTTTGCTCGGTGAGGCGTCCGTGCTTTACACCTTCTATGCGCCGATGAAAGCCACCCCCTGGTTTTATGTTGCGCTGACTTTGGTCGTCATTGGCAGCTGGCTGAGCGGATACGGCATCTTCTATCAATACCGGCAATGGAAAAAATCCAACAAAGGGAAAGTTTCGCCGCTGTTCGGCTTCATGGCCGTGGTCACGATGCTTCTGTGGCAAATCGCGACGCTGGGCGTGGCCGCCGAAGTGGTGCTGCAGCTGATCCCGTGGTCGTTCGGCTGGGTGGAAGGCGTCAACGTGGTGCTGAGCCGCACGCTGTTCTGGTACTTCGGGCATCCGCTCGTCTATTTCTGGCTGCTGCCGGCTTATATTTACTGGTATATCATCATTCCGAAAATCATCGGCGGCAAAATTTTCAGCGAATCCATGGCGCGGCTGGCGTTCATGCTGTTCCTGATTTTCTCCATACCCGTCGGTTTTCACCATCAACTGATGGAGCCGGGCATTTCGCAATTCTGGAAATACCTGCAGGTCGTGCTGACCTTCGCGGTCGTTGTTCCTACGCTCATGACGGCGTTCTCCATCTTTGCCACCTTTGAGATGGCCGGCAGGGAGAAGGGGGCCAAGGGCCTGTTCGGCTGGCTGAAGAAGCTGCCCTGGGGCGACGTGCGGTTCTTTGCGCCGTTCATGGGCATGCTGATCTTCATTCCGGCAGGCGCCGGCGGCATCATTAATGCCAGCCATCAGATGAATGCGGTGGTGCACAACACGCTGTGGGTGACGGGCCATTTCCATCTGACGATTGCGACGACGGTGGCGCTGACGTTCTTCGGTGCGGTGTACTGGCTGATTCCGCACATTACGGGGCGGACTTTGACGAAGAAAATCAACCGGCTCGGCATCATTCAGACCGTCATCTGGAGCGCAGGCATGCTGGTCATGTCGGCGGCCATGCACATCTCCGGCCTGATGGGCGCGCCGCGCCGCACGGCGTTTACCACCTATGACCAGCACCCTGATGCGATGGCGTGGATGCCTTATCAAACCATAATGGCCATCAGCGGCGTCATCCTGTTCATCGGCGTAATCCTGATGCTGTGGAACATTTTTGCGCTGATGCGGACGCCCAAAGGCTTCACGGAATACCCGGTCGCCGAAGTTTCGGCGGATGCGGGTCAGCCGCCGCGGTTCCTGGAAAACTGGGGCATGTGGATCGGCATTACGGCGGTCCTGATTGTGTTCGCGTACACGATTCCGATCATCGACATCATCAAGGATGGCGTGCTCGCGCCCGGCATGCGTACTTGGTAATGGATGCCATTTGTATGGACGTAATGAGAAAACCAGTGTATAGTGGATGGAGACAAAGACATCCCGCGTGATGCGGGGTGTCTTCGTCATATTTTACTTTTTTACATTTTAAGGCTTAAAGGAGGATACGCGCATGTTCAGCTCCAGGGGCTGGAAAATGGTGAGGAACGGAGGCCTGATCTATCATGAGCCATAGCGCCGCCGATGTTTTGAAAGAACGTTTGCGTGGGCAGCTTGTGTATTTTGAGGAAAAAAGCCAGGAAATTCTAAATGGATTTGAGCGGATAGCGGAACGGGCGGTCATCAAAGAACTGATGGCGCGTTACTGCCGCGAGGCTGAGCGGCTAGTCCGGGGAACGGGTTCGGAAAGTCCGGATCGGCTTGTGTGGATCGGGTCCAAAGTGACCGTGTGCCATGAGGATGATCAAACGGAAGAATGTTTTACCGTTGTGCTGCCGGAAGAGGTGGCGCCCGATGAGGGAAAAATTTCGTTTTTGTCGCCAATCGGGCAGAAGCTTCTGCTTTGCCGCGAAGGCAGCAAGTCGGAAATCGACAGTCCTGCCGGCAAATATTGGATCACCGTAAAAAGCGTGATTTGTTGAATGGAAACAATGATGAAGATTGTAAAAGGTGCGCATTTTGCAGCGGTTGTGGCGGCGGGGACATGATGGTATGATTTTTGTGCTTGCGTTGATCATCCCGGGAGGGTGGGCGATGTCTTCTTTTATCGATGAGCACAAACTGGTCTCGGAATTGGCCTTTGCGGTGAGAGACCGGGTTCGGGAAATTTGCCGCTCGTTGCCCGAAGCGGAAGAGAAAATAGACGGCATGGGGCATACCGTGTTCAAAGTGCGCGCCAAAACTTTCGTCATTCTGTCGGAAGGAGTGCAGGGCGGAGGAGGCCGCTGCTTCATCAAATGCGACAAGGAGACCCAGCAGCTGCTGATTCACAAAGGTCCGTATGTACGGGCGCCGTATCTCGGCCATCACGGCTGGGTGATGATCCATTGCAAAGATATTGCGGACTGGGATGAATTCGACGAGTTGGTGAAGGAAGCCTACTTAAGGTCTGCGCCCAAAAAATTGGTGGAGGCTTATTTGGGGAAAGGGAGATAAGCTGGAAAATCTCCCGTTTATTTTCGCTGAATAGGCTTTTTTCGG
>ERZ795043.135-NODE-135-length-91507-cov-414.700947_pt1 | contig 91507 bp, 85 predicted proteins | sample MGYA00375127_ERZ795043 | MGnify/ENA primary metagenome ERZ795043 (study PRJEB30172, sample SAMN05518447) | compost metagenome | isolation source: Feedstock adapted compost from Newby Island compost facility, Milpitas, CA | place: USA:Newby Island compost... | reverse complement strand
AGCCCCCATTCCGGACTTTCACCGTAGAGATGACGCCCATGCTGGGCGTACCAACAGAAAAGGAGCATGGCCGCCATGTCGCCATGCTCCTTTTTCCTTTGTTCCCGTTACTCCAGCAGAATCTCCACAATTTCGCAGTTCGTCGCGACGCGCATGGGCATGCCCCAGGTCCCGACGCCCGAAGTCACGATAACGTGCGGACGGCCGGAATCCCTTTGATAATGGCCGTAATCGATCGTGAAAAGCCGTTTCGTGACCAGGTTCGCCGGGAAAATCTGTCCCTTGTGGGTGTGGCCGGACAGGATCAGGTCTACGACGTTTCCATACTCTTCGATATGACTTGGCCGATGGTCCAAGACAATCCGCGGCAGGCCCGGTTCCAGCCCAGGCAGAAGATCGGCAAAGGGCTTTCGCTCCAATCCGCCGAATTCGCCGATGGGCGCCGAATCCAGGCGTCCGATCACGGTGACAAGCCCGTCCACGGTGACGTGTTCGTCCAAGAGCACCTGGACGTTGCTGTCTTCAAGGAACTCAAGCATCTGCGGGAACGTGTCGCCGCCGTCATGGTTGCCCAGGGACGCGTACACGCCGTAAGCGCTTTTGAGCTGCCTTAGCAATCCCCCGGCCCGCTCCGGATCGCGAATCTTCCGGAAATCGTCGTCGAAAATGTCCCCCGAAATCAAGACGAGATCCGGCTCCATGCGGTTGATCCGCGCCACGATCTCCTCCAGCCGGCTTTCCGAGCGCACCGCGCCCAGGTGCAGGTCGCTGATCAGCGCGATTTTCAGCGGCCGGGCCAGGGCGGAATCGTTCAGTTTCACTTCGTACCGCACTTCGTAAATCTGCGTCGCATGGTGGATCCCATATCCGACAAATCCCGCCGCGCACAGGACCGAAAGCAGCGCCGCCCAGAACCGCACCGCCCCGGGAACCGGCGAAGGCACAAGCCGCGCCAGCCTGCCGATGAACAGCACGACGTCTGCCGCCAGCACCGTCAGAAAAAGATAAACGAAAATGCCCATCCAATAGGCGCCGATCCACGCCACCACGGGCCGGACCGCTCCCGGCAGCGGGAAAAACGAAAGCACGAGCGTAAGCGCCACGCCCCCGTATACGAGGGCAAATAACCATCCCCTGACCGTCGGAATTACATGCTTAAGCCCCCGGTACAGCCGGCGCCCGATGTAAAAGTTGGCCCCGCCATAGACCAGCACCACGACGGCAAATCCCAAAACGATGGCAAGAATGTTCATGCATGACTCCCGTTGTCAATAGGTAATGACCGCGTTGCGGCGAATCCAGGCGTCGTCGCGAACGGCTTTGTACAGAAAATCGGCGACGTCGGCGCGGCTGATCCGGGGGAATCCCGCCATCCGGATGCGCTCCCCCGCGCGATAACAGCCCGTGGCCGGACCGTTGGTCAGCCCGGTGGGATAGACGATGGTCCAGTCCAGACCGCTGTCCCGGATGATGCGCTCGGACGCTTCCTTGTTTTTGTACAGATCGCGCAGCAGTGTGCCGTAAATTATTTTCTGCAGGAAGCTGGCATCCCGGGACGTCTCGCCCACCCCGAAAGACGACAGCCACACCAGACGGGACACGCCGGCTTCCTGCGCGGCGCCGGCCACCGCTTCCGCCGCGAGGGTAAACAGCCCGTTCGCGCGCAGGGAACCGCCCGTGCCGAGGGCCGCGATCACCGCCTCCTGCCCCCGCATGGCTTTGGCCGCGTCTTCCCGCGACGTCGCGTCCCCGGCGACAACCGTGATCCTGTCCTTCACGTCCGCCAGCGCGTCCGGACGGCGGGCCAGCACCGTGACCGTGTCGCCCTCTTCCAGCGCCCGGTCCAGGACCAGCCGGCCGGTACGCCCCGTGGCGCCGATGATCAGGATTTTCCTTTTGCCCATCCTTCATCAACCCCAGCGTTCTGGCAGGTCCTTGCAAAAAAATATTAAAAAGAAATTTCGCCGCCTGCTCAACATCGAGGGATTTCTGCGACTGGTAGGCGTATTTCCGCGAGACTCAGCGAAATGGACGTGAACACGACGGCAAACAGATCCGCGGGAAAAAGAATTTCAATCTTGAGCTTTTCCAGCTGCGGGAAGATGTGTTCGGCGATGGCCTGCCTGAGCTTGCTTCGGAGTTTGGTCTGGAAGGAAGCATCGTCGCCTTTGAAGTCCTGCAACAGATCGATGCAAGCTTCCATGGTGAGCCGTTTGGATTCATCATATATTAAAGTCGCCAGAAAATGAACACAGTGTTCATTAAATTGGAGGGCGACTCCGATGAAAAAAATATCCGGAAAAGCAAAAAAAGCGGTCGGCACCATCGGCGTCCGCCCGCGCGGTGTAACCGGCCTGAACGAAACGGCCAAAAACCGGTCGCCTGTATGAATGGTTGAAAGAAGAATTCCGGGCAGCAAAAAAGCCGCGATTTTGCCACTTCGCGGCTTTCTTGCATTTCATGCGCTATTTCATGATCAGGGACGGCAGCCATATGGACAATGGCGGGAAAAGGATGAGAATCACAAGGGTGATCAGCAGGGAGAACAGGAATGGCGCAGTCCCTCTGACGACCTGTTCCAGCGGCATATTCGCGATGCTGCTCGTCATGAAGAGGCTCATGCCCACCGGCGGCGTCAGAAGTCCAATCATCAGGGTGAAGACGACGATCAGGCCCAGATGGATCGGATCCACCCCCGCCGTCACCAACGGCGGAGCCACCAGCGGCGTGATGATCAGGATGGCTGCGACGGATTCCAGCAAACAGCCGACGATCAACAGCAGAACGGCCACGATGAACAGCAGGACGGTCGGATTCGTCGAAATGCCAAGCAAAAACTGGGTCACGTCCTGCGTCAGCCGGGAAACGGTCAGCGTCCAGGCGAAGATGGCCGCGGCGGAAATGATGATCATGACCACCGCGGTGGAACGGACCGTTTCCTTGATGGAGGCCATGAACCCTTCCCAGGTCAGTTCCCTGTAAACAAATTTGCCCAGGACGACAATGTACAGCACCGTGAAGGCGGCCAGCTCCGTGGGACCGAAGACGCCCGTGAGCAGCCCCACGATCAGGATGACAGGGGTGAGCAGGGCGGGGAACGCCTTCCCGAAGGTCACCGCTTTTTCCCTGAGCGAAATGACGTTTTCTTCCCGCGGGTAGTTGTATTTTTTGGCCATCCAGGCCACCTGAATCATCATGATCGCCACCACGAGGAGGGCCGGCACAATGCCGGACAACAGCAGCCGGGCGGCAGGCACTTCGGCGACGACGGCATAGATGATGATCGGAATGCTCGGCGGGAAGATCGGACCGACGGTGGCGGAAGCAGCGGTAAGACCGGCGGAAATCTTGGGGTCGTACCCCGCCTTGTTCATCGCGCGGATCATGATCTTGCCCAGTCCGCCGATGTCCGCCAGCGCGGACCCGGAGATGCCCGAGAACGCCAGGCTGGACAGAATGTTCACCTGGGCCAGTCCGCCGCGGATGCGCCCGACGATGACGAGCACAAACTTGAAAATGCGGTCCGTCATGCCGGAGTAGTTCATCAGGTTGCCGGCGAAGATGAACAGCGGCACCGCAAGCAGCGTGAACGAGTTCACCGCGTTGACCATGCGGTGGACGACGGAAGACAGCGGAATGCCTTCCGCCAGGAGATAGATCACCGCGGGCACGGCCATGGAGAACGCCAGCGGCAGCCGCAGCAGAATCAGAACCAGAAACAGGACGACAACCCAAACGCCGCTCATTGCGCTTCCTCCCCGCCGTCACGCAAACGGATGAACAAATTCCGCACGGCCATGATCATCATGAAAAGAAATCCCAGAAACGCCGGCAGGAAGAACAGCCAGTAAGGCATCTTCAAGGCCGGAGTCTTCACATTCGGCAACTGCAGGACGATATCCACGCAACAATACAGAAAAAGCGCCATGAACGCGATCATGACCAGCAGGTTGAACAGGTCGATGACGCGCCGGATGAACCGGGGGGCTTTCTCGACCAACAAATCCAGCTGGACATGTCCCTTTTCTTTGAAAACCAAGGCGGCACCGAGGAATATCATCCAGATGTGAAAATAGGCGGTGAGTTCTCCTCCCCAGGTCAGGCCAATATTGAGCACATTTCGCAAAAAAATCTGGATCAGGACGAGGAGGGTCATGGCTATCAGGGCGATGATGGCGAACTGCTCGGAAAGAAAACCGAGCGCGTTGATGAACCGATTCCCTCCGCGTTGCTTTTTCATGCGTTATCCCCTTCTCCCCGCGAATGACCCCTTGGCGAAGAGGGCGGAACCAGCCGCCCTCACCCTCCGGGATTTGAATCCCATGCGATCAGATTTATTGCATCTTTTGGATTTCGTCGTAGATGTACTTGTATTGTTCCCCGAACCGCTCCTGAATCAGGCTGGAGATCCGGTCCTTGAAGGCCTGCGTGTCCAGCCCGTTTTCCTCGCTGATGATTTCCATGCCTTTGGCCTTGAGCTCGTCCAGAGCGCTGCTTTCCACTTCCCGGTTCCATTCCAGCGCCTGCTCCCTCGCTTCCTTGGCCGCTTCCAGAATTTTTTGCCGATCTTCCTCCGAGAAGCTTTGCCAGGTCTTTTCGTTGATGATCACGCCGGAGCTGGCAATGATATGCCCCGTCAGCATCAGGTAGTCCTGCAGTTCATACAGCCCGTTGGACAGGACGACGTCCAGCGGATTTTCCTGCCCGTTGATCATGCCGGTCTGCAGGGCCGTGGGCACTTCCGCCCAGTCGATGGGCGTGGCGATGGCGCCCATGCCTTCCACCGTGGCCGTGTAGATGTCGAACGGAATGGAGCGGATCTTGACGTTTTTCAGGTCGTCGGGATGCCGGACCGGACGGTCGGCCGTCAGATGGCGGGTGCCGAAATAGAACGTGTACAGCAGCCGCGTTCCGGTTTGTTCCACCAGCTTTTCATTCAGCATTTTCATCACGGGCGATTCCGTGTCCATCGCCCTTGACATGTGATCCACGTCCTTGTACAGGTAAGGGGTATCAAACGCGGCCATGTCGGCGAAGAGCGAACCGGTGGCGGCCATCGTGTTGTGGCTCATGTGGATGGTCCCCAGTTGCACGCCTTCCGTGATTTCCTGCAGGTTGCCCAGCTGGCCGGACGGGAACACCGTGATCGTGATGCGGCCGTCCGTTTTCTCCTTGACCAGTTCCGCGAACAGCGTCGCCTGTCTGCCGGCTACGCTATCCGGCGCGTTCGGATGGGCGTATTTCAGGTCGATGGTTTTTCCCGCCCCGGAAGATCCGGAAGATCCGGAACCGCTTCCGGAGCCCGAACCGGAACCGCATGCCGCCAGCACCAGCGCCATAACGAGCATCATGATCAAACCGAAACGAAAACGACGATGCATGGATAACCCTCCCAGCGTTTTTCATCAGCCGATTTTGTGTACAGTCGGAAAAATCTGTATGCGAACCGAGATCTCGTCCTTCGTTTTCCGGGACAGCGCTTTCCCGGGCACCGACCCCCTTTCCGGGTTTCTTCCCGCTTGGCTCTCTCTCTTACCTTGACCCCTTCATCTCAAGTGAAGCGCCTTGGCAAAATAGTCTTCTTGTCCGACTTGTCCCCCTTTGAGCGCGATTTCCAATCCGTCCAGATCCGGAAGGCCCGAGTACACCCGGCACAGCGGCCCGCCCGGATCGACGGGCGAGATGATTTCCAAAGCGATGATGTCCAGCTGCTGGGTGAGATACCCCGCGGTGTCGCCTCCGGCGACCACCAGCCTGCGGATTCCCGCTTCCTTGAGCAGCCGCCGGGTCAGCATCCCGAGCTGCGTGCCGATCAATTTCCCCGACTCGTAGTGGGGAAGTCCCAGCGACCGGAGGCGTTCCCTGGTCCGCTCCAGGGACGGATCGTCCGGCCCGAGGGCGGTATACAGGATGAGGCTGCCTCCCTTTTCCAGGATGGGCACCGCCTCCCGGTAACATTGCTCCAGGGCTTTATCGCGTTCGCCGGGATCAACCAGCTGTTCCGCGGGGACCCGGATGCCCGCGAATCCGTTGGCCAACGCCCATTCAATCTGCCTGCGCGTGACGGGAGAGCAGCTGGCCGAGGCGACCAGGATTTGCCGCGCATCCGGCAAAGGAGACGGGCCTTTCTTTTCGGCCCGCGAAGCGCCGCCGGTCTGTTGGAACCAGGCGCCCAGGGCGTATTCCACTCCGGAGGACCCGACGATAAACCGTTGCCCGTTCCGCGCTTCTTCCCAGAGAAGCTGCCCGATTTTCAGCAAATGTTCATCGTCCAGCACGTCGAAAAGCACCACGTCGGGGTTGTCCGCCGTGCGCTCCCGGAGCCGCTTCCGCACTTCCTCCATGTCCCCCGCCAGGTCCAGCACGTCCATCAGCGCCATGCGGCTGTTCGTCTGACGGCCAAGATGCAGCCGCAAATCCGCCTCGTCCATGGGCGTGATCGGGTGCCGGGACATGGTCGGATGACGGTCCAGGCGGTAGGTCTCTTCCCCGACCCTGACAAAATGGTTCCCGAACACCGTGTACCTTTTCAGGGGAGGCACCCCGACCACCAGGGGAATATAACCGGGCCGGAAGATGTCCTTCCCCATGTCGATGACTTTTCCAATGCTCCCTACCTGCGGAGAGGAATCAAAGGTGGAACATACCTTGTAATGGACCACGGTCGAAGGGATTTCCGCCAGCCGCGCAAGCGCCGGGCGCAAATCCCGCTCCATCTCTTCGGGGCTCATCTGCCGGCTCGTTCCCGCAAGCCCGATGGCTTCCAGATCGGGAAACGTTTCATCCAGCCACCGGGAAGAAGGCAGACGCAAAAACAAAACCGTGCGCAGCCCGCTCAGGGTGAGCGCTTCCATGGCGTCCGTCGATCCCGTGAAATCGTCCCCGTAGAAACTCACCTTCAACCTGCGATTCATCAATGTGTTTGACTCCTTTTAACGTCGATTTTCTTCAAGTATGGCCAGGCACGCGGGACAACCAGCCGCAATTCTGGTATTTATCTGGTATACCACTTGTATGAAATTCGCATATCTAACTTTATACACGGTACGCGAAGATGTCAACAAAATAATTCATAATGTCCCGCAGCGCGATTGACATGATATAATACATGTGGTATTCCAGTTATATATTTTGTTGACCGGAAACGACCGAAAATCGGTTCAAGGAGGCGGATCGTTTGAAGGTCACGTTGAAGGAAAAAGCGTACCAAAAAATCAAAAAAGCCATCCTGGAAGGACGGTTCAAACCCGGCGATTTTCTGTCGGAACGCATGCTGGTCGAGCAACTGGAAATCAGCCGCACCCCGATCCGTTCGGCGCTGGAACGGCTGGAAGCGGAAGGGTTCATCAAGCAGTCGCCCAAGCAGGGCATCGTCGTTGAAATCATCTCCCTGGACAAGGCCATGGACATCTACGACCTGCGGGTGGCGGTGGAAACGCACGTCGCCAAGAGCCTCGCCCGCAAGAAGATCGACGACGAGAACCGGCTGGCCGTGGAAAAAATCCTCATGGAACAAAAAATGTACATGGAAAAGGGCGACTTCGACCATTTTTCCGACAAGGACTTTGAGTTTCACCGCAAACTCGCGGAAATCTACGGCAACCGGGAGATCATCCAGATCCTGGACCAGATCCGCGAAAAGCTGACTCTGATTGCCATCAACGTCATGCGGAAACAGGAAGCGCGGATCCAGACGGCTTATGAGGAACACGTACGGATCTTCGACTTCATCCTCGCCGGCAAGGACAAGGAAGCCGCTGACGAAGTCCGGGAGCATTTCGTTCGCGGACAAAACATCCTGATTACCTGAACATCCCAAGGGAGGAAGAAGCAATGTCCAAAACCGTTGTGGCCGTCTATACCGGCCAGGGTCTGGCGGAAATCGTCCGCAAAATTTTCGCGGAAGTGCTCCCCGGCCATCGGCTGTTCAACATCATCGATGACAGCCTCATCGCCGAAGTGGTGGCGAACGGTGGCGTCACCCCGGGCGTGAAAAAACGCCTGGAGCAATATTTCCGCCACGCCGTTGAAATCGGCGCTGATGTGGTGCTCAACACCTGCTCCTCGGTGGGGGAAGTGGTGGACGAGGTTAAATCCCGTTTCGAAGTGCCCATCGTCAAAATCGACGAAGCCATGGCGACGGACGCCGTGACCCATTACGGCCGCATCGGTGTCATCGCCACGCTGCCCACAACGCTGGGGCCGACCAAGCGGCTGTTGCAGAGACAGGCGGAAACTTTGGGGAAACAACCCGTCATCGTCGACGGGCTGGCGGAAGGCGCGTACCAGGCCCTGGTGCAGGGCCAGCCGGAAAAGCACGACGACCTCATCCGCCAGACGGCGGCCGGCCTGTCCGGCCAGGTGGACGCCTTCGTCCTGGCGCAGGGATCCATGGCGCGGATGCAGAAACAGCTGGAGGAAGAGACCGGCAAGCCGGTGCTTTCCAGCCCGATCCTGGCGCTCAAAAAGATTGCGGACATGTTGCAATAAACCTTTCATCCACCCGGGTAACCCGGGTCCATTTTTTGATGACGGGGATGATCGAGCATGAATGCGGATCGCGTGCTTGCCACCTATTACATCGAAACGCCCTATTCGCTGGAGCACGCCGCCGAAGTTATGGCCGGGGAACAATCCACGGGCACGTTCACGGCCGTCCCGGGGGAAACTTCCGAGCTGAAGGAGAAACACGGCGCGCGAATCGTGGCCGTCCGGGAGCTGGAGACGGCATACGCGCCTTCGCTGCCCGGCGCCAGGCCGCCCAAAGGACATGACGGAAAATACCGCCGCGGCGAGGTGGTGCTGTCCTTCCCCCTGCGCAATTTCGGTCCGTCGATCCCGAACCTTCTCGCCGCCGTCGCGGGGAACCTCTATGAGCTGCAGGAGTTTTCCGGCCTTCGCCTGGTGGACCTGGAATTGCCCGAAGCATTTGCCGCCAAGTACCCCGGCCCCAAATTCGGCATTGAGGGAACGAGGAAAATGCTCGGCGTATACGACCGTCCGATCGTCGGCACGATCATCAAGCCGAGCATCGGGCTTTCCATCGACGACCTGCGCAGGCTGGTGCGCGACCTTGCCATGGCCGGGCTCGATTTCATCAAGGACGACGAGCTGAACGCCGATCCGCCCTACGCCCCGCTGAAGGATCGGGTCACGGCGGTGATGGAGGAGCTGGAGCGGGCCGCGGACAAGACAGGCAAAAAAGTCATGTACGCCTGCAACATCACCGGCGACATCGAGGAGCTCAAGCGCAACCATGACGCCGTGCTGAAAGCCGGCGGCAACTGCGTGATGGTGAGCATCAACAGCGTCGGGCTGGCCGGTCTGGCCTTCCTGAACAGCTTCAGCGAACTGCCCGTCCACGGCCACCGCAACCAGTGGGGATACATGACCCGGCATCCCCTGCTGGGCATTGATTTCCGCGCCTATCAAAAACTGTGCCGGCTCGCGGGAGCCGACCATATTCACATCAACGGGCTGAACAGCAAATTTTACGAAAGCAACGAGTCCGTCATCCGGTCCGCCAAGGCGTGCCTGACCCCGCTGTTTGGCGGTTACCGCACGATGCCGGTGATTTCTTCCGCCCAATGGGCGGCGACCGCCGTGCCGACGTATGAAGCCATCGGGTCGGTGGATGTGATCCACCTGGCGGGAGGGGGCATCCTGGCCCACCCCGACGGACCCGCCGCCGGCGTCCGCAGCATGATTCAAGGCTGGGAAGCCGCCGTGAAAGGGATTCCCCTCGATGAATACGCCAAAACCCATGAAGAACTGCGCAGGGCGATGGAGAAGTTTTCCAATAAATAATCGGTTTCGCGGAGGCTTCGCCCCACGTTCCGGGACACGATCATGACCATGAACCGCCCGGCGGCAACACAAAACGTCGTCCCCGGGGCGAATGCGCCCGGGGACAACCCGGAAAAGCTGTCACGGATGTTAAGGTCATGCATCAGAGCGACAGGCTGCCTTCGGCCCAGAGGCGTACCCCGCGGTATTCAAGCACCACCGTGATGCTGGCGTTTGAAAAGACTGCGGGTCCGACTTCCACGATATCAGTCTTCCCGTTCCAGGATTGATATCCTTTTGCCAGGATTTCCGCCCTGATTTTCGACTCGTCCCCTTGACCTTTCGCAATTTGCACGACTTCGTCGGCAAGTTCACTGGTCGTGACGAATAACGGATTGTCCGTGATGAGGTAATATACCGTCCCTTGGGCATTGGCCGGCGTATGGGACAGGCCAAACCGCCAAAGGCCGCCGCCCGACTCGTCATTGATGCCCAAAAGGTTGAACAAGTTTTGCTGCAACGTATCGATTTCCGCCGTCGCCATTGCGCTCACGGATCGGCCGCCGATCGTTCCAACGACGTACAGTTTGTAATGATGGTCAAGGTCGTCGGGTTTCACCTGCAGCGTCATTTTGCCGCCGGAGACTTTCACATGACCGGAATCCACTGTCATGCGGGGAAGATCGGTTTGGTCGATGATTTGCCGCTCGGTCGGCGCTTTGGTATTTTCCGTATCCACCAGCGCGTAATACAGATCGGTCGTGAGAGTGGTGGTCACCGTAACGTAAGTGGTGAAATCATAATAAGCCGCGTCAGACACCGTGACGATGGAATTCGGATCGATGGACACGGCCGGTCTCACAATGGCGGGCGCGGCAGGCAGCCGGGGAAGCGGCAAATCCGCCGAAACCATAATGGAAGCGTGCGCGAGTATGCTGCCCAGTTTGGAATAAACGGTGACGATGATTTCCGTATCCCGTAAATATGAACCGCCTGTCACGGAGACGGCCGGCGCGCCGCCCGGTCCCGCCACCAGCGTTTTCGGCAAGGTGAGGGGCTGGAAATCTTGGATCACCGCCCCCACCCGGAGATTTTCGTTCAGCCATTCCAGATCCGTCATCAGATTGCCAAATTGATCAAGCGGCCGCAACAGGAGGTAGGCGATGTCCCCTTTTTTCAGGCTTGACACGGGCGCCCCTGCCGCGTCCACGAAGCCTGTCGCCTCCACGGAACGCAGTTCGGGTTCGCCTCCGACCGTATAGGTGCGGACGGCAGATCGGTCCCCTGCGAGCACGGCGACGCTAACCTTCGATCCAATTGCCAGCCGGGACAAATTCAGCAGCACGACATTGCGTTCGGGATGGAGCTTGGTATCGTGTGAACCCGATACCCAAAGGTTGTCGGGTCTTTCGTCCATCTCTTCCCCGAATTGGTTGTAGAGGACAAGCGGCACTTCGACGCCGTCCGCCTTGGGAAGCGAATCAGACCCGCCCAGCTCGATCCGATTTAATTTCTCCGCCGTCATGGTGAGCTGCCATTGGGAAGTGAACGTATTTTCTCCGGATTGGACGGTGAGGCTGACATCATACAAGCCTGTCTCGATCTTTTCTTTCAGGATGGCCATCACCGAACCGCCGTCGGCATCCCACTCCAGACGCTCGATTTCAACGGCAATCCGCTGCTTTCCGTCATCCCCGATCCGCTCAAGGACGACGACCGCCGTGTCCGGATCGAGTTTCCCTTCGAAAGTCAATTGCACTTTGCGTGCGCCCTTTTGTTGCGCGGACGTGATCCATCCTGTCTCCTCGGCCATTTGCTGAAGCTGCTCATACGCCGCATACGAAGCGATCACCAGCAACTCCCGGCTCGCGGGCACGGTGTAGTCGGACTGCGGAGGAATCAGCCCGGCTTCCACGGCGGCTTTCACGTACTTGCCGGCCCAACCGCTGGCTCCCTCCACCGTGGCATCTTCATCAACCTCGAGATCCAGCGCCTCCACCATGATCTTGGCCAGCTGCTCAATGGTGACATCGGAGGCAGGACTGAAAATGCCATTGCCGTATCCCTCCAGGATACCCGCCGCGGTGGCCGATCCGATATATCCCGCCGCCCAGGCCGCTTCGCCCAGATCGATGTAATTTTCGGCGCCTTCGGCATTCTCAAGCAAACCCAGGATCAAGGCGATGATCTTGGCGGCCTGCGCCCGCGTCATGTTCTGGTCCAGATGGGACTGGCCGTCTTCATAACCTTCGAAAATGCCTTGTTCAACCAATCTTTGGTATTTTTCTTTGGTGGTCATCTCCTCGCCGTGAACCGCCGCCGGCTGCACCACCGCGGCAAACAGCGAAAACGCCAGCAGCAATCGGATGATCCTTTTCCCCAAATCATGAAGCCTCCTTTTCGGTTCAAGCCTGTACCAGGAGTAATATTACCGGCGGCTTATCGAAAAATGTCGAATAATTACATTCATTTTACATGAGTCATAAAATGATACCTATAGGCTTGTTTTCCTAAGAATGCGATACAACAGGGATTACTGGCCTAAAAAAACATGCAGCCGCGCCTGCGGCTGCATGGAACCGGTCCAGAAGGCACCGGTATGCGGTTATTGCGGAACCTTTTTCCAATCCTCGAGGAATCTTGCGATTCCGATATCCGTCAAGGGATGTTTCCACAGCGACGGGAACAGGGAACCCGGGATGGTGGCGATATCCGCGCCGATCACCGCCGCCTGCTGCACGTGGGCGATGTTGCGGACGCTGGCGACGATGATTTCGGTCTTGAAGCCGTAGTTGTCCTTGATCGCCTTGAGATCCCGGATCAGCTGCATGCCTTCCTCGCCGATGTCGTCAATTCTGCCGACGAAGGGGCTGATGTAAGTCGCCCCCGCCTTGCACGCCATGAGGCCCTGGGCCGCGGAGAAAATCAGCGTCACATTGGTCTTGATGCCTTCCTTGGACAGGATGTTGACCGCTTCCAGGCCCGCCTCCGTCATCGGAATCTTGACCACGATGTTGGGGGCCCAGGTCGCGATTTCCCGCGCTTCCTTCAGCATCTCTTCCGTGGTGAGCCCCACCACTTCGGCGCTCACGGGGCCGGAGACTTCCCGGCAAATTTCCTGGATGACCTCTTTGAACGGTCTTTTCTCTTTCGCGATCAGGGTGGGATTCGTCGTTACGCCGTCCACCAGGCCAAGACGATTGACGCGCCGGATCTCCTCAAGGTTCCCCGTGTCCAAAAAAAACTTCATCTGACTCTCTCCTTCAAAGCGGGTTGATAAATGGATGATCGGCAGCATTAGCCGCTGTTTCCATAACGTCACTGTACCCTATTATCCGTCAACGCGCCGTGGAGGTCAATGCGGGCTTTAACCCTGCTGCGTGCTCTCACGTCTATTTGGTTGGAGAAGACAAACAAACAAAACGCAAAAGGAGCGGAAGGAAACGTTTCACAATTTTTTTGCGGAAGAAATAAGGTTAAGAGAAACTTTTTCCAAAGGTTTACGGTCTAACCGTTTGAGACACACCCTGCGGAGTGATCGATGGATGACAAGACGGTTTGCGATGGCGGCGCTTCTCGTCCTGCTCGTCCTCGCCGCGGGCTGCGACCGGAAAAGCGCGGACGGTTCGGAACAAAGCGCGCATGCTTCGGAAACGCTGATTCCCGCGGAATCCGACGGTCCGGACGTGGGCGGGGAAACCGCGCCGCACGGACTGCCCGGCGGAATCGCCGGACCGTCCGAACCTCCGGCCGTGCAGCCTTCCGACTCGCCGGAGAAGGGGTTTTCCGGCGACAACGCCGGGCCGGTCTGCTTTGACCCGGCGGGAACCGCGGCGGGATGGCGATTGGTCGGGACAGATTACGGATTTGAGCTCGAGAGCGATTTGAAGGACGCGGTGGTGTTGCAAACGCTGCTTGCGCCGCAGGCCGCCGGGAATCCTTTGGTTGTCCAGATCGCGCGTTGGAACCCGGACGGGCCGTCGGAGCTTTTTCGCAAAGACGCCATCGTCCTCGATTTTTCCGCTCGAAACGAACCGGCATGTACCGTGTACCCGATGTTTGAAGCCCATGTCAACGACAGTTACAACGCCGATTCGGTGACGAAAGCGTACGGCTTTCTCGACGCGGACCGGCTGCTTTACGTCGCCGCCGGAAATCATCCCGTCACGGGGAATCCGACATACAAGGTGCAGACCCTCAATATCCGCACGGGGGAGAACGAGGTACTGTTCCCGGACATCCCGGGGGCGCCGATGGACGATGCTTTCGCCGGAGGCTGGCTGACCCAGGACAAGAGCAAGCTGGTGCTGAACACATACTGGTCCGGCAAGCTCTGGATGCTGGATCTCACCCGAAGGGAAGTCCGGCAGTCCGGGAGGTCTTACCCCCACTTCTGGCCGCTTACCTTCACCGTTCCTTCGCCCGACGGGGAGTTGTTCTGGTATGAGGATATCGGAAACGAAACATACCGGCTGATTGACGCCTTCGGCGAACCGGTGGCCGAAATGCCGTACCCGCGGGGATTCGGCGAGTATCCGCCGTTCCGCTGGACGCCGGACGGACGCTTTGCCGCGTTTGCCTATACAAGGGACAAAGAACGGGAACACATCATCCATACCGATATCGAGGGTGTGAATCACATAGCGCCGCAAGGGATTCGCTTCCTCGACCGCCGCGGCCGCAACGTCCTGACCGTTGAAACGCCGGAAGGATCGGACGAATACGTGGAACTCGCCGCCTGGATGGACGGCGGCAAGGAAGTCCTGCTTCATTTCTTCAAGCTGGATCGCTCCATCCTTGAGCCCGGACGGCGGCCGGAGAAAGTCACCCTTGGCTACGAACGGCTGGGCTTGGCCACCGGGAAGCGCATCGCCCTGCAAATCGTTGCGGACACCGGAAGCCCGGCCGAATGGGAAAATTCCGTCTACGTGCCGTCGGTTGCGGACGGCTCGCTGTTCCGGATCGACACCGCCAAAAACCGCATGATGACGGTGCACAGCCACCCCTACGGCTTCATGTTGCCGGACGCCGGCGACGGGGAATGGGCATGGTATTCCGGGATCGAGGGGGAAGACGCCGTCATCCTTTACCGTTTTGACAAGCATCAAAAAGCGGCCACCGCGTTCCATCCGGCAGCCCCGTACCACCGGACACCGGAAGCGGTCGTCCGCCATTGGCTGATCGCGGGTTCGTCCTATATCCGGCTGGGGGATTGATTCAATTCCTATCGCTCCTTCAACTTCCATAGAGCGTGATACAAGCCGGAAAGCATGTCGAATCCCGCCGCCAGTTCGCGCACCAGGTCCGGGGAGAACAACAGATCGTCGATTCCCCGGTTGCCGGGAACAGACAAAACGCAAAAAGCCCAACCCGTATCTGGACGAGATTCGGTTTATCCGCGTGGAGGACGGGCTCTGCTGCCAGATGCTGCACGTCGGCCCCTATGACGACGAACCGGCCAGCTTCGCGCAAATGGAGGCGTATTGCACGGAGGCGGGATACGTCCGGACCGACAAAACCCACCGGGAAATCTACCTCTCCGACCCCCGCAAAACCGCACCCTCCAAACGCAAAACCGTGCTCCGGTTCCGGGTGCAAAAACGCGGATGAGGCAGGCCGGCGCCTGCCTCGTCATCCGTGTTCGTACGATGGCCCGGATCACAACCCGCGCAAATCCGTTCCTGCACTTCCTTCTCACCCCGCTTTCGGCCCGCTTCGGGTCCACTCCCTTTTTCGGCGTCAAATATTCGATGATCCCGGTCAGCGGTCGGCCGCCCCGGGATTCGGGTCCCGGATGCGATTGACGAATTAATATTATATAAATAATCAACCACAACGAATCTTTTATATAATTTTTATTGCGTCCATAGAGATTTTTATTATATAATTCACCCATCAATAATTTTTTATATAAAAATAAAAGGAGGCTGCGAGCATGGATTGTCCGGTGTGCCAGGGAACCGGAGAACTGGAACTGCCCGCCCTCGGCATCGGCTCCGACTTCGGACATGACTTCGGACTTCGCGCCGGGCACGGTTTCGAACACGGCTTTGGCGGCGAAACGTCCGGCTTAAGGACCGGTGACGACCGGCGGGAATGCAACGGCGTGTTCCTCGCCTGTTACCGATGCGGCGGCAGCGGAGTCCTGGAAGACTGGGAGTAAATGCGGAAACCAAAAAAACAGCGGAGGGAAGACACGATGGAGCAACAACGGCGTCAGGATAATTTGGCACAGGTTGAAGAATTGGAGCGAAAATGGAAATCGCCCCGGTACCAGGGGATCGTCAGACCGTACAGCGCCGAGACCGTGGTGCGGCTGCGCGGTTCGGTGCGAGTGGAGCATACGCTGGCGCAACTCGGAGCCGCCAAGCTGTGGAATCTTTTGCGAACCGAACCTTTCGTCCGGGCCCTCGGCACGCTGACCGGCAACCAGGCGGTGCAGCAGGCCAAGGCCGGTCTCAAAGCGCTGTACGTCAGCGGCTGGCAGGTGGCGGCGGACGGGAACCTGAGCGGCCACATGTACCCCGACCAAAGCCTGTACCCCAGCAACAGCGTGCCCTTCGTGGTGAAGCGGATCAACCAGGCCCTGCAGCGGGCGGACCAGATCCAGCACGCCGAGGGGAACGGCAACATCGATTTCTTCCTGCCCATCGTGGCGGATGGCGAAGCGGGCTTCGGCGGGCCGCTGAACGTGTTTGAACTGACCAAGGCGATGATCGAAGCGGGGGCGGCGGCGATCCATTTCGAAGACCAACTGTCCTCGGAGAAAAAATGCGGCCACATGGGCGGCAAGGTGCTTCTTCCCGTGGGCCAGGCGATCCGCCACCTCGTCGCCGCGAGGCTCGCCGCCGACGTCCTGGGCGTCGACACCATTCTGATCGCCCGGACGGACGCCAACTCGGCCAAGCTCCTCACCAGCGACATCGACGACCGCGATCGTCCGTTCCTGACGGGAGAGCGTTCGCCGGAAGGTTTCCACTACATCACCGGCGGTCTGGATCAGGCCATCGCCCGCGGCCTGGCGTACGCGCCCTATGCGGACCTGATCTGGTGCGAGACGTCCGAGCCGGACATGGAAGAAGCGCGTCGCTTCGCCGAGGCGATCCATGCGCGGTATCCCGGCAAAATGCTGGCCTACAACTGCTCGCCTTCTTTCAACTGGAAAAAGAAGCTCGACGATGACGCCATCGCCCGGTTCCAGGACGAGCTGGGCAGGATGGGCTACAAGTTCCAGTTCGTCACGCTGGCCGGCTTTCACTCCCTCAACCACGGCATGTTCGAGCTGGCGCGCAAGTACCGCGATCACGGCATGACCGCCTACGCCGAGCTGCAGCAGGCGGAATTCGCCAGCGAACGGTACGGCTACGAAGCGGTCCGCCACCAACGGGAAGTCGGCACCGGCTATTTCGACGAGGTCGCCCTCGCCATCTCGGGCGGCGAATCGTCCACCACCGCCCTCGCCGAATCCACCGAGGCGGAACAGTTTGTGTAATGGTGCCCAAAAGCGCCGGTTCCCCATGAACCGGCGTCCTTTTTTTCCAGGCGCGCCGCGGGCTTGATGCAGACCGGCGAAAATGACGACCATGACGGCGGCGACCTGACCCGCGGGCCGGCATCGAATTTCCTGCCTGTGGTAAAATATCGGTTGGATTTTTCCGATCCAAAACCAACGCGGTGGGAGTGAGCGAACGTGAAAATCGGCATCCTGGCCCCCGTCACCTGGCGCACGCCGCCGCGCAAGTACGGCCCCTGGGAACAGGTCTGCGCCAACCTGGCGGACGGCCTTGTGGAACGGGGACATGAGGTGTACCTTTTTGCCACCGGCGATTCCGTCACGCAGGCCCGTCTCGAATGGGTGTGCCCGGCGCCGCTGGGCGAGAATCCTAAGTTTCCCTCGCGCCCCTGGGAGCTGATCCACATCGGGTTCGCGCTGAAGCGGGCCGACGAGCTGGAATTGGACGTGCTGCACAACCACATGAACTACCTTACGCTGCCGTTCGCCCGGCTCATTCGCACCCCGGTCGTGACCACCCTGCACGGCGCGGCCCTCCTGGAAGCCGACTCCCGCGAGGCTTACCGGCGTTTCCCGGACATGCCCTTCATATCCATCAGCCACGCGGAACGGGAAGGCTGTCCCGAGCTTCGATACATCGCCAATGTGTACAACGGCATCCGCCTTGAGCAGTTCGATTTCGTGGACAAGCCCGGTGAATACCTTCTTTTCATCGGGCGCATCTGCCCGGACAAGGGGACGGATCTCGCGGTGGAACTGGCCCGCCGCACGAACCTTCCGCTGGTCATCGCCGGACTGGTGCCGGGCGGGGAAGAGGCGTTTTTCGAGGAAAAAATCCGACCCTGGATCGACGGCAAACAAATTCGCTTCGTCGGAGAGGTGGGACCCGTCGAGAGGAACCGCCTGATGGGCGGCGCTTTGGCGCTGCTGCATCTCGTCCGCGCGCCGGAACCCTTCGGCCTGGTCATGGCGGAGGCGATGGCCTGCGGCACGCCGGTGATCGGCTTCGGCCGGGGCTCCGTGCCGGAAGTGGTGGAACACGGGCGGACCGGCTTTGTCGTGTCCGATCTGGACGAAGCCGCCGCGTGCGTCGGACGCCTGTCCGGCATCCGGAGGCGGGACTGCCGGGAACGGGTGGAGCGGCTGTTCACGGTGGAGCGCATGGTGGAAGGTTACGAAGCGGCGTACCGGTCCCTTCTGTCCTCCCCCGTCAACCCTTCCCCATGATTCAAAGACGGCATTCCGCCGCAAAATGCAAAACGGCAAGCCGTTCCGCCGAAGACGGCGGGATTCCGGTCATCACGCGGCTTGCCGTTGCCGGTTTCTCCATCTTTTGACGATGATGCCATGCCGGGGAGAAAACAGGATACTGACCAGGAAGATCACGCCCGTGCAAAACGCCATCGTGGCGGAAACCGACGTGTCCAGCCACTGTGCGACATAATACCCCGGAAAGGCGGCCAGCGCGCCGAAGGCGCAGGCCAGCGCCATCATGACGGACAGCCGATCCGTCCAAAGGTAAGCCGCCGCGGCCGGGGTGACCAGCATGGCGATCGCCAGAATCGCGCCCACCGCGTCGAAGGCGGCGACGGCGGTCACGGACGTCATCGTCATCAGCAAATAGTGCATGAGCGATACCGGAATGCCCAGGCTGGCCGCCAGCGAAGGATCGAAGGTGGTAATTTTCCATTCCTTGTAAAAAAGCAGCACCAGCGCCAGCACCGCCGCAAAAACCACCGCCAGAAGAAATGTCGCTTCCGGTACGCTGCCGATTCCGGGAAGCTCGATGCGCTCCCAGGGAATAAAGACGATCTCGCCCATCAGGGCGTGTTGCACGTCGAGGTGCACATTGCCGACCTTCGTCGCGATGAGCGCCACGCCGATGGCAAACAGCGTGGTGAACACCACGCCGATGGACGCTTCCTGCCGCACGCCCCGGTCGTGAAACCATTCCACCAGCACGGCGGTCGCGAGCCCCGCGGCCATCGCCCCGATCAGCATATGCGGCCCGCTCAGCTGGCGGGTCACGAGATAGGCCACCACAATGCCGATCAACACGGTGTGGCTGATGGCGTCGGCCATCATGGCCATCCTGCGCAGGATGAGCAGCGTCCCCACCAATCCGCAGGAAAGGCCGACCAGCATCGCCGTCAGCAGAATCCAAGCCCCGTAGCTCATCTCAGGAGATCCTCTCCTTCAAAGTCGGACCGGAGGTCTCGCCGGGCGTGCTTTGTTTCCGAAAATGCCGCTGCAGGAAGAGGACCACCAGCCCTTTCCTCCATCCGAACCCCAGCGAGATCAGGAACAGGACGGAAGCGGCGATCACGATGAACGGTCCCGTCGGCCATCCTTCGCCCATCGTGCTGACCAGCGTGCCCGCGGCGCCCGCTCCCCCGCCGAACAGCGCCGACAGCACCAGCATCCGGCTGAACGTCTGGGTCCAATAATGGGCACTGACCGCAGGGATAATGAACAGCGCGGCCATGAGGATGACGCCGACAGCCTGAATGCCGATGACGATGACCAGCACCAGCACCGTCAAATACACCGCGTCCATCAGCCGTCCCGGAAGGCCGAGTCCCCGGGCAAACAGCGGGTCGAACAGCCACAGTTTCCATTCCTTGAAGGAAACGGCCGTCACGATGACCACCAGCAGCGCAAGGCCCGCCATCAGGTAGACGTCCTTGCGCACCATGGAAGCGGCCTGCCCGAAAATGAAGCTGTCCAGGCCGGCCTGGTTGCCCCCCGGCAGCCGGTTGACGATGGTCAGCAGCATCATGCCCAGTCCGAAAAAAACGGAAAGCACGATGCCCATCGCCGTATCTTCCTTCACGCGGCTGTGATCGCGGATTTTCATGACGAGCCAGGCGCCGAGCAAAGCGCTGGCCGCGGCTCCGGCGAGCATGATCGGCAAATTTTTCGTGCCGGCGAGCGCAAAGCCGACGACCACCCCCGGAAGCGCCGCGTGGGAAAGCGCGTCCGACATCAGGCTGTGCCTTTTCCAGTAGGCCAGACAACCGACGATGCCCGAAGCCGCTCCGAGGATCAGCGTGCTGAGGAGCACCCATTGCGCGTTGGGCGTCAGTGCGGGAATCATGCGAAACCCGCCTCCAGCCAGCGAAGTGCGCCCCCGTAGGTCCGGATGAGATGGTCCCGGGTGAACGTTTCCGCCGTCGGCCCGTGGGCGATGACCGTGCGGTTGAGCAACAGCACGCGGTCAAAATATTCCCGGACCGTTTGCAGGTCGTGATGGACAACGAGCACCGTTTTGCCCCGGTCCCGGAGCGCCCGCAGCGTCTCCATGATCGCCCACTCCGTCGCCGCGTCCACCCCGGCCAACGGTTCGTCCAGAAAGTACAGGTCCGCATCCTGCACCAGCGCCCGGGCGAGAAAAACCCGCTGCTGCTGTCCACCCGAAAGCTGGCTGATCTGCCGTTTGGCGAGGTGGGCGATGCCCATTTTCTCCATCGCCGCCAGGGCCAGTTCCCGATGCCGGCGGCGCGGCCATTTCAGCCAGCCGATCCGCCCGTACAGCCCCATGAGGACCACGTCGAGAGCGTCCGCCGGAAAATCCCAGTCCACCGCTCCCCTTTGCGGCACGTAACCGACCCGGGATTTCACCCGGCGATACGACGTGCCGAAAAACGCGACGGTTCCCGACAGCCTGGGATGCAAATCGAGAAGCACCTTCAGCAGCGTGGACTTGCCCGCTCCGTTCGGACCGATGATGCCGGTAAGGGTGCCGGGACCGACGGAAAAACTCACATCCTCCAGGACGCGGTTTTTCCGGTACGCGGCCGACACACCGCTTGCGTAGAGCACCGGTTCCGTGGCGCTTTTCTTATCCCCGGATTGCTTCGCTTGTTCCATGGTCAACGGTCCTTTCCGCTCAGCGCGCGGTAGATGGTCTCCACATTGTGGCGGAACATGCCGAGATAGGTGCCCTCTTCCGTTCCTTCGCGGCCCATGGCGTCGGAAAACAGCTCCCCGCCCAGCCGGACGCTGAGCCCCCGCTCCTTCGCGCCTTCGATAACGGCCTGGATGGCGGCGGGATTGACGCTGCTTTCCACAAACACCGCGGGAACCTGATATTCGACGAGGAGATCGATGGTTCTTTCGATGTCCGTCAGCCCGACCTCGTCTTCCGTGCTCAGCCCCTGCAGCCCGACCACCCGCAGATTCAGCATGCGGCCGAAATACCCGAAGGCGTCGTGCGCCGTCACCAGCACGCGCCGGTTTTCCGGAATTTGCGCCATCATGTCCTGCGCTTCCTTTTTCAGCGCGTCCATTTGGGCAAAATAGGCTTCCCGGTTGGCGTCGAATTCATCCGCGTACTGCGGCGCAAGGCGCTTGATCTCTTCGGTCGCCGCCGCGAGCGCCGTCTTCCACAGGTCGATGTCGAACCAGACGTGGGGATCGACGGCCCCTTCCTCGTCGTGCAGCAGCTTCTCCTCCGGGATCGCTGCCGCCACGGCGAGCACCGGAATGTTGTTCCCCAGTTCTTCAAACACCCTGACCATGTTGGCTTCCAGATGCAGACCGTTGTAAAACGCGATGTCGGCGTTGCCCAGCGTTTCCACGTCGCTGAGCGTCGCCTGGTACAGGTGCGGGTCCACGCCGGGCCCCATCAGGCTCTGCACGACGACCCGGTCGCCGCCGATGACCGACAAGGGCTCCGCGATCTGCGCGATGGTGGTCACGACGCGGATGTTCCCATCCGCCGCATCGGCCGCTTGACCTCCGTCCGTTCGGGATCCGCACGCCGAAACCAGAAGCAGGACGATCAGCCATGCGGCGGCCGGCGGCATCCTTCGTCCCATTCCTTTGGCATGATTACGCCGAAACATGCCGGTTTCCCTCCATTTCGGGCTGCTATTTTCTCCAAATCGTCCAACGCCAATTGTGATCCGGGTAAAAATTTTTTGCACAAGGTAAACTTTTTTTCATGGATTTAAAATAATGTCCTCAGGCCATTTTGTCAAGTGCGCAAACAAAAAAGACCCGAACTTCCTCCGCTTCGGATGAAGTTCGGGACGCTTCGCCCCCGGTATTCATATGGTGCGTCAATGTCTTGCGCCCTCCGCCGGCCGCGCCTCCCGGATGCGCACGGCGCTCCAGTCGTTGCGGTAATAGCGGACGGTCACCGCCGTCCCCAGCAGCGTGACATACGTGTACAGCGCCACCCAGGCGCCGATGCTGCCCCAGCCCAGCACCTGCACGAACAGCCACGTCACCGGCACGAAATACGCGAAGTTGAGCAGCAGCGACACCTTCATCAGGAACGACGTGTCGCCGATGCCGCGCAGCCCACCGGCGTAGAAATTGAACAAACCGTCGAAAATCTGCAGATACGCGGAAATGGAAATCAGGAACGCGGCCAGCTCGTAAACCGCCGGATCGTCCGTGTAGATCCGCGCGATCGGTCCGGCGAAGATCAGCTCCGCCGTGCCAAGCAGGAAGAGGAACAGCGCGCCAAGGATGGCCGTGTCCGTCCCCGCCCGGCGAGCCGCCAGGCCGTCGCCCCGGCCGACTGCCTGGCCGACCAGGATAGTGGCCGTCGTGCCGAAGGCGAACGCCGGCATGAACCCAACGGACATGACGTTCAGCGCCACTTCGTTGGCGGCCAGCGCGTGGTCGCCCAACCGCGCCACAAACATGGTGAAAATATACATGGATACGCTCATGGAAAATTCCATCAGGCCGAGCTTGCCGCTTTCGCGGGCCATCAGGCCGGATTCCCGCCAGGACAGGCGCAGGATCCGCCGGGTGCCGAACTGCCCGTGCATGACCCCCCAAAACATGAGGACGCAAATGACAAGCTGCAGCGCTTCACCCACCAGAAACGCATATCCCGCGCCGATCAGGCCGAGCGCCGGAAATCCCCAGTGCCCGTATGTCCAGGCGTAACAAAGGACGAGCATCGTCACATTGGACAAGACCGATACCACCATGGACACCCGCGTGTTCCCCACGCCGCGGAAGAAGCCGTGGAACACGAAGCTGATCGTGCCGAACGCCATGGCGTAAAAACGGAGCTGCAAATAAGGCGTTCCGGTCGCCACCAGATCCGCCGATCCGCCCGTCAGCCGCAGCACCGCTTCGCTGCCGCCCCATCCGGCCGCCGCCACGACGACGGCGACGGCAACGGACGTAAGCAGCGCGATCTGCGTCCGCTGCAGCCCCTTGTCCATGTTGCCGGCCCCGTAGTTTTGCGCCACCAGGTAGTTGACGGTATGCCCGATGCCCGAGAACAGGGCCCACACGTTGTACATGATGATATTGACGACGCCCACGATCGCGATGGCGAGATAGCCGAGATCGCCGATCATGATGAGCATGATGGTTCCGGTGAGCGTCTGCGTCGCAAAGGCAAAAAGAGAAGGCAGGCCGAGAGACAGAATCTGTTTCCAAGTCCCGATCAAACGCCGCAAAGCGGCCGGTTTCAACGGATTTGACGACATAACCAGCTTCCTCGGATTTCGATGATCTTCCTATTCTCCATCGAAACCGCGCCGGTGTCAACGGCAGCGAATCCGGTCGGACCGGCGATCCGGAACGTTTTCGGTCAAATAGTCCGAATTGCGGTGAAAAAACAGGCCGTTTCCTAATATTTCGGACATCCGGCTTTCATTCTTGCCCTCCGGCAACAATCGCCACGCCGGAACTGGTGCCGATGCGGGTCGCCCCGGCCGCGGCCAGCCGGCGCACCGCCTCGGCGGTCCGCACGCCGCCGGACGCCTTGATGCCCATGTCCGGCCCGACGGTACGCCGCATCAGGGCCACATCCTCCACCGTTGCCCCTCCCGGACCGAATCCGGTGGATGTTTTGACGAAATCCGCTCCCGCCGCCTTGCAGATCCTGCAGGCTTTGATTTTTTCCGACTCCGTCAGCAGCCCCGTCTCCAGAATCACCTTCACCAGCGCCTGGCCGCGGCACGCCTCCACCACCGCTTCGATGTCCTTCCGCACCGCATGGAGGTCGCCGCCCTTGAGCGCGCCGATGTTCATCACCATGTCGATCTCGGAAGCGCCGGAAGCGATGGCGTCCCGCGCCTCCGCCACCTTGGCGAACGTGCTCGTCGCCCCGAGCGGAAAGCCGACCACGGTGGCCACCGCCACCCCCGAACCGTCCAGTTCCCGGAACGCCAGGGGCACCCAGCAGGGATTGACGCACACGGCGAAAAATCCGTATTCCTTCGCCTCGCGGCACAGCCTGACGATGTCCGCGCCGGTGCTTTCCGGTTTCAGCAGGGTATGGTCGATCATCCGCGCGATGTCCTGTCCGGAAAGATAAAGGCCGATTGTCTCGTCCACGCAGCTCTCCCCCGTTTTGCACCGAAATGCCCGTTCCGCTTCCGTCCCGTTCCGCAGCAGCCGCCCGTTCACCGCTTCAGCCTGAATCCGTGGGGAAGAAGCTCCCCCACCGTCGTCTCCAGCCGCTCTCCCGCCAGGTTGGCCAGCAGCACCGGCATGTCCTCCGGGCAAAGCTCGAACATCACCTGCCGGCACGCGCCGCAAGGGGATACGGGCCCTTCCGTGTCGGCCACGACGGCGAGCGCCCTGAACTCCCTGACTCCTTCCGACACCGCCTTGAAAAGCGCCGTCCGCTCCGCGCAGTTGCATAGACCGTAAGAGGCGTTTTCGATGTTGCAACCGGCATAAACGGTGCCGTCCCCGGCCAGGAGCGCCGCCCCGACCGGAAAGCGCGAATAGGGAGCATACGCCCGCTTCCTCGCTTCCCGCGCCTCTTCGAGCAGAGCCTCCCACATCGGCGTCACCTTCCTTTTCCATCCGCACTGAAAAAAGCTTATCAGATTCCGGACACACGGAAAAGCTAACGCGCCTCCACAGGCGGCGAAGACGCAAGCCCCGCTTCTTCAATTGCCGGCCGCTTTATGGTAAATTGGCTCACAGGAGCTTGCGAATTCTCCGGTTACGGAGGACAAAGGGGCACAGGCCATGCGCATGGTCGACCTGATCGCGAAAAAACGCGATGGCAAAGAACTTTCGAAGGAAGAAATCGAGTTTATCGTGGAAGGATACACCCGGGGCGACATCCCCGATTACCAGATGTCCGCGTGGGCGATGGCCGTCTTTTTCCGGGGCATGACCCCCGCGGAGACGGCACACCTGACGATGGCGATGGCCCGCTCGGGCGACCTCGCGGACCTGTCCCGCATCCGCGGGGTGAAAGTGGACAAGCACAGCACCGGAGGCGTCGGCGACAAGACCACGCTGGTGGTCGCGCCGCTGGTCGCCGCCGCGGGCATTCCTGTGGCCAAAATGTCGGGCCGGGGCCTCGGCCATACGGGCGGCACCATCGACAAGCTGGAGTCGATCCCCGGTTTCACCACCGATCTTTCCCCCGACGCCTTCGTCGAGCAGGTGAACCGCATCGGCATCGCCGTCGCCGGGCAAACGGGAAATCTCACCCCCGCGGACAAGAAGCTTTACAGCCTTCGCGACGTGACCGCCACCGTCAATTCCATCCCGCTCATCGCAAGCTCCATCATGAGCAAAAAAATCGCCGCCGGCGCCGACGCCATTTTGCTGGACGTGAAAGCCGGCTCCGGAGCGTTCATGAAAACCGTGGCGGAAGCCTGGCGGCTCGCCGTAACCATGGTGGACATCGGCCGTCCCCTCGGCCGGCGCACCGTGGCGGTCGTCAGCAACATGGACCAGCCCCTCGGCCTGGCCGTAGGCAACGCGCTGGAGGTCCGGGAAGCCGTTGACGCCCTGCGCGGGCAAGGACCGGAAGACCTGACCCGACTCGCCCTGACCCTGGGCGCCCACATGGTGGTGCTGGGCGGCAAGGCGGGCAGCTTCAGAGAAGCGTATGAAAAGCTGGAAAAAGTGCTGCATAGCGGCGAGGCGCTGGAGAAATTCCGGCAGTTCGTCGCAGCCCAGGGCGGTAATCCGGACGTGGCGGACCGGCCGGCGGAACTGCTGCCGAAGGCGCCGTACCGCATCACGGTTCCATCTCCCGCAGACGGGTTCGTCCACGGCATACAGGCGGAAGAGATCGGCCTGGCCGCCATGACGCTGGGCGCCGGCCGCGCCTCGAAGGAATCGTCCATCGATCCGGCGGTGGGCGTCGTGCTCGCGAAAAAAGTCGGCGACCCCGTCCAGCGCGGGGAAATCCTCGCGATTCTCCACGCGAACCGGGAAGACGTCACAGACATCCGGCAAAAAGTCGAACGCGCCTTCGACATCCGGCCCGGCCGCCGGAAGAAGCCGCGATTGATCCATGGCGTTGTCAAGTGACGCATTCCGTCCGGCGGCGTTTCCGGTCCGCGCCGAACCGAAGACTACCGATCGTCGGACCATTCGAAGGGGTATTGGCAAAAAGGGGAGTTTGACAGCATGCACGTCGAGCGCATTACCGTCATCGTGCTGGACAGCGTCGGCATCGGCGAGCTGCCGGACGCCGCCGCCTTCGGGGACGAAGGGGCCCACACGCTGGGGCACATCGTGGAACGCGTGCCGGATATTCAGCTTCCGAACCTGCGGAGGATGGGACTGGCCAACATCGCACCCCTCGGCGATTGGCCGCCCGAGCCTTCCCCCACCGCCTATTACGGCAAAATGGCGGAGATCTCCGCCGGCAAGGACACCATGACCGGCCATTGGGAGCTTGCGGGCCTGGAAATCCGCACGCCGTTCCGCACGTTTCCGAACGGCTTTCCGGAGAAGCTGATCCGCGCCTTCGAAGAGGAAACCGGCCGCCCGGTCCTCGGCAACAAGCCCGCCTCCGGCACGGAGATCATCGCCGAGCTCGGCGAGGCGCAGATGAAAACCGGCGCCTGGATCGTCTACACCTCCGCGGACAGCGTGTTCCAGATCGCCGCCCACGAGGAGGTCATCCCCCTCGAAGAGCTCTACCAGGCGTGCCGCATTGCCCGCCGGCTCACCCAGGAGGAGGAATACATGGTCGGGCGGGTGATCGCCCGGCCGTTCGTCGGCAAGCCGGGGGCGTTCGTGCGCACGCCCAACCGCCACGACTACGCGGTGAAGCCGCCGAAGCCGACGGTGCTGAACGCGCTCAAGGACGGCGGGTTCGACGTCATCGCCGTGGGGAAGATCAACGACATTTTCAGCGGCGAGGGGATCACCCGCGCCATCCCGACCAAGAGCAACGCCGACGGCATCCGGGCTGCGCTGGAGGAGCTCGCGGCACCGTTCCGCGGGCTGCTGTTCGTGAACCTCGTGGATTTCGACTCGCTGTACGGTCACCGCCGGGACCCGGAGGGTTACGCGCGGGCCCTGGAGGAATTCGACCGGGCGGTGCCGGATCTCGTCTCCCGCCTGTCGGAACGCGACATGCTGGTCATCACCGCCGACCACGGCAACGACCCCGTCCATCACGGCACGGACCACACCCGGGAATACGTGCCGCTGCTGGTCGCCAGCCCCGCCTTCCGGCGGACCGGCGACCTGGGCGTCCGTTCCACCTTCGCCGATCTGGCGGCGACGGTGGCGGAGAACTTCGGCGTGCCCTTCGACACCCACGGGCGCAGTTTCCTGAAAGAACTCAAACAGGAGTGAAAGTAGCCTTGACCCACGCGAACAAAACCGTGGTCCACGAGGCCGCGACTTTCATCGCCTCGAAAAGTTCCCTTCGTCCCGAGATCGGCCTCATCCTCGGCTCCGGGCTGGACGTGCTGGGCGACCGGATGGAAAACGCCGTCCGGATTCCCTACGCGTCCGTTCCGCATTTTCCGCAGTCCACCGTGGCCGGCCACGCCGGCGAATGGGTGCAGGGCGTCCTGGAAGGCCGGCCGGCGGTGATCATGCGCGGGCGTTTTCACCTGTACGAAGGCTACTCGCCGCAGCAGGTGGCGCTGCCCGTCCGCGTCATGAAGACGCTGGGCGTGCGGACGTTGGTCGTCACCAACGCCGCCGGCGGCATCAACGCCGATTTCCGGCCGGGGGATCTCATGCTGATCGCCGACCATCTCAACCTGACGGGCCGCAACCCTCTGGTCGGCCCCAACGAGTACGCCTTCGGCCCCCGATTCCCGGACATGTCCGAAGCCTACAGCCGCCGCCTGCGCCGGCTGGCCCGGGAAACGGCCGAGCCCTTGGGCATCTCCCTGCGCGAAGGCGTGTACGCCGGCCTGCTCGGACCGAGCTACGAAACGCCGGCCGAAATCCGCATGCTGCGCACCCTTGGCGCCGACGCCGTCGGCATGTCCACCGTCACGGAAGTGATCGTGGCGCGCCACGCCGGCATCGAGGTGCTCGGCATTTCCTGCATCAGCAACATGGCCGCCGGCATGCTGGACCAACCCTTGTCCCACAAGGAAGTGCTGGAGACATCGGAACGGGTGAAGGAGGCGTTCCTCGCACTGCTCCTCGCACTGGTGCCGAAGCTTTGAAAAGCGAAACCTTTTTCTCCGGATTTCGTATCAACCTAACGGATGCCATCAACGGATCCTGATTGGACAAGAGGTGCGGCCATGGAGTTTCGTCCCCGCTACGACCACAGATTTGTCGCCTTTCTGGCGGGTTCCCTTCTCCTCGTTTTGGGCGCATGCGTCTTTGCGATCGTGTCCGAATGGGAAGAAGAAGGCCGGGAAGCCCTGTTTATCGTCGCGCCCTTGTTGGCGCTGTCGTTCGGTTTCATCGCATGGAACGTGTTGTCAATCAAATACGTCCTCACCATGGATTATCTGTATGTGCAAGGCGGACCGTTCCGCAGCCGGATTCCCTACGGCGACATCACCCGGGTCGCGCCCACCCGCAACGTATGGGTTGGCTACCGGCTGACAACCGCCTTCGAAGCCATCGAAATTTTCTACCGCAAAAGCTTGCTGGGCAGCGTCAAAATCACGCCCCGGGACCCCGAACGCTTCATCGCCGAACTTCAGAAGCGCTGCCCCAACGCCGTCTTCGAGCCCTTCAACTGACGAAAAAACCGGCCCGCCCCACTGTGGTTCCGGGCGGGAAAGCCGGCCGGCCCCGGCCGTGCTCCCTTCCCGTCTTCGGTTTCGGTGTTCGATCCGAACGCCAACGGACATCTCGTCCGTTACAGTGTGCTGAAAACGATTTCACCGCCATCTTACGGACATACAGTCCGTAAGCCGTTACGCCGAAAAAAGTGAAATCGCTTTCACCAATGCTCAGGCCGCCCTAACGGAACCAATGTCCGTAAGAATGCCTATCGAGCCGGTTCCCCGCATCTTATGGACTGGATGTCCGTTACACCCGGCGACCTGTTCAATATCTCCGGTGCGGCAGCTCCTGCGCCGCCGTCGCCTGCGTGAACACCGTCTCGGAAGAGACGATGCGCTTCGGCAGCGAGCGTCCTTCCATGATCTCCTGGACCGCCTGCATGATTTGCGGACCGATGAGCGGATTGCATTCCACCACGAAATTGAACTCGCCGGCCGCCAGTTTCTCCAGCGCCCTTCGGGACCCGTCCACGGAAATGATGATGATGTCCTTGCCGGGCCTGAGGCCGTATTCCTTGATCGCTTCCACGGCGCCAAGGGCCATGTCGTCGTTGTGGGCGAACAGCACGCGGATTTCGTCGCCTCTTTCCCGCAGAAACTGTTCCATCACCCGACGGCCGCCCTCAACCGTGAAATTGGCGTACTCGCTCAGGATGATCTCGAAATCCTCCCGCTCCCGAATGATGTCCCGGAAGCCCTTGGCGCGTTCAATGGTGGGGGAGGAGCCTTCCGTTCCCTTGAGCTCCGCGATCCGGATGGGACCCGGTTCGTCTATCATGAAATCCCGCAGGAATTTCCCGGCTTTCCGGCCCTCCTCGTAAAAATCCGAACCGATAAACGTCACATACAGGGACGGGTCGCTGATTTTCATCTCGCGGTCGACCATGATCACCGGAATGCCCGCCTGTTTCACTTCCCGCAGGATGGGCTCCCATCCCGTTTCGATGACCGGCGCGATGGCGATGACGTCCACCTTTTTCTCGACGAAAGAACGGATCGCCTCGAACTGCTTTTCCTGAGATTGCTCCGCGTTTTCAAACAACAGTTCGATGCCCGCTTCAGCGGCGGCCTCCTTCACCGATTCGCTGTTCGCGTTGCGCCAGTCGCTCTCCGATCCGAGCTGGGAGAAGCCGAGCGTGATGGGACGCCTGGAGACGGTGACCGAAGACGGTTCCTCGGCGGTTACGACAACGGTCTGCTGCGAAGCGTCGGGCGTCCGTTCCGGCGGAAGCCCGGCCTCCTTCTTGCTGCAAGCCAGCAGCAAAAAGAACATGAGAGGCCATACCCACATTGCCGTCCGTCGTCCGTGCATGTCCATCCCTCCACGATCGCGCGGGGTGTTGCCTGCTGCCGGAGATAACCGTTTCAGACCAGGAAACGGGTGACGTGACGTTCCCATCTCAAAAAACATTCTCTCATATTTTCCGCCAGTGCGACCAGTTCGTCGCTCATCTTCCGCTTTTCCGCCAGTGCGACCAGTTCGTCGCTCATCTTCCGCTGCCGCGAGCACAGTCATCCGGGATCGCCTGCCGCAAAAAACAAGGCATCTCGTCCGACCGCCGGGAGACGAAGACATCCGGATCGCACGCCGCGAGCCTGTGGCGTCGGAACTTTCCCGCGCCGCCGCGAGGCGAAGACGGAAGGAGCGGCCGGATGAACCCGCGGCCGGCGCTCCTCCGCGGGACTTTTGCAGGCCGCCCGGACACCGCCCCGCTACGCCTCCCGGACTTCGCCCCGGGAACTGAGCAGCCGCTGCAGCAGGATGAACAGGAGCAGCAGGACGCCGATCACGATCTTGGTCCACCAGGAACTGAGCGTTCCTTCGAAACTGATGATCGTCTGGATGATGCCCTGCAGCATCACGCCCAGGAACGTGCCGAACACATACCCGACGCCTCCCGTGAGCAGCGTGCCGCCGATCACCACCGCCGCGATGGTGTCCAACTCCAGCCCGAGGGCGTGCAGCCCGTATCCGGACAGCATGTAGAAGGTGAACACCACGCCCGCCAAGGCCGAGCAAAATCCGCTGAACGCATAGATCAGCACCTTCGTGCGCCCCACCGGCAGCCCCATGAGCAAAGCGGAATATTCATTTCCGCCGATGGCGTACACGCAGCGGCCGAACCGCGTGAAATGGGCCAGCCAGATCGCCGCGGCCAATACGACCAGCGCGATGATGACGCTGATGGAAATGAAATTCCCGCCCGGAATCGGAACCCGCGTCTGCGCCATCGTCACATAGAACGGATCCTTGATGGTGATGGCGTTGATGCTGATGACAAAACAGAGTCCCCGGGCCAGAAACATGCCGGCGAGCGTCACGATGAACGGCTGAATCTTGTAATAATGAATCATCGCTCCCATTCCGGCGCCCATGGAAGTGCCGAGCGCCAGCACCAGCGGAATGACCACCGCGGGCGGCCAGCCGGCCTGTTCGATCAGGGCGGCGGACAGCATGGTCGTCAGGGCGATCACCGAACCGACGGACAGATCGATGCCCCCGGACAGAATGACGAAGGTCATGCCGACCGCCACAATCAGCAGGAAGGCGTTGTCGATCAGGAGATTCAGCAGCACCTGCAAGGAAAAGAAACCGGTGTAGCGCAGGGAACCCGCGGCAAAAATCAGGACGAGAAGCGCGGTGGACGCGATGATCGGCACGTGCTGTTTCTTGATCGCGATTCTAGCCACGGGTCGTCACCTTCCCTTCCGCCTGCTGACGCGGCTGGCGCGCGGAGACCAGCGAGCGGGCCAGCGTCCGGCGGAATCCTTCCGACTGGATGAGGCACACCGCCAGCACGACCAACGCCTTTACCACCAGGGTGACTTCGGGCGGAACCCCCGTCGAGTAAATGGTGGTGGTCAGCGTCTGGATGATGAGCACGCCGAGCAGCGTCCCCGTCAGGAAAAAGCGTCCGCCGTTCAGCGACGTGCCGCCGATGACCACGGCCAGGATCGCGTCCAACTCGTACCACAGCCCGGCGTTGTTGCCGTCGGCGCTGGACACGTTGGAACTGAGGATGATCCCCGCCAGGCCGGCGCAGAAGCCGCAGAACAGATACGCAAACAGCCGGACCGTCACCGAGCGGATGCCGGCCAGCCGGCTGGCCGTCGGATTGCACCCGACGGATTCGATGAACAATCCCAGGGCCGTCTTCCGGGTAAGCAAAGCCGCCAGCGCGAACACCAGCGCCACGATGTAGACCGACACGGGGAGCGTGAGCAGCGTGCCGGCGCCGATCACCTTGTAATTCGGGCTGATCACCGTGATGATCTGGCCGCTGGTGATAAGCTGGGCGATGCCCCGGCCGGCCACCATCAGGATCAGGGTCGCCACGATGGGCTGGATGCCGACGCGCGTCACCAAAAACCCGTTCCACAGCCCGAGCAGGGCGCTGGCGGCCAGCGCCAGCAGAACCGCCGTCGCCACCAGGCCCGGATCGTTTTGGTCCGTCCCCTTGCTGATCGTGAAACAGGCGATGGCGGCGGAGATGGCCACCACCGAACCGACGGACAGATCGATGCCCCGGGTGGCGATGACCAGCGTCATGCCGAGGGCAACCAGCGCGAGGGGCGAACCGAAAAAGAGAATGTCGATCAAATTCCCGTACAACGTGCCGTCGCGCACCTGGATGCGGAAGAAATCGGGATCGTACAAAAGATTGAACACCAGAAGCGCGACAAGCACCAAGACCGGCCAAAACAGATGATGCTTCCGGATGCGTTCCATGGATCACCCTCCCGCGATTGCCTTCATGACCCGCTCGCGGCTGATGTCCTCGCCCGCGATCTCGCTCACCTTCCGGCGATCCCGCATCACCGCGATGCGGTGGCTGATCCGCAGCACTTCTTCCAGTTCGGAAGAAATGAACAGCACCGACATTCCTTCCCGCGCCAGCGACAGGATCAGTTTCTGAATCTCCGCCTTGGCGCCGACGTCGATGCCCCGGGTCGGTTCGTCCAGGATGAGCAGTTTCGGGTGCGTGAGCAGCCAGCGCGCGAGCAGCACCTTCTGCTGGTTGCCGCCGCTTAAGTTTTTCACCGGGATCTCCGGATTCGGCGGATAGATGTTCAGGGCCCGGATGTACTCGTCCGCGAGCTCTTCCTGCCGCTTGCGGCCGAGCGCGCGGAACCATCCCTGCGATGCCTGCAGGGCGGCGATGATGTTTTCCCGGACGCTCAGCTCGTCGATGATGCCTTCCGTCTTGCGGTTTTCCGAACAGAAGGCAATCCCCCTGTCAATGGCCTGCCGGGGGGAATGGATGACGGTTTCCTCGCCGGACATCACGAACCGCCCCTGATCGGCCCGATCGGCGCCAAACAGGAGCCGCGCGGCTTCGGTGCGGCCTGACCCGAGCAGCCCGGCCATGCCGACGATCTCGCCTTTGCCGATTTCGAGGTCGAACGGCTCGATCGATCCCTTGCGGCCGACCCCGACGGCTTCCAAGGTTTTCTCGGCCGCATCGGCCGTCAAGCCTTCCTCCTTCGGCATCTCTTCCAGCTCTTTCAGTTCCTTGCCGATCATCTGGGCGACGAGCTCCAGGCGCGGAAGATGCTCCGTCAGGTGCTCCCCGATGAGCCTGCCGTTGCGGAGCACGGTGATCCGGTCGGAAACCTCGTACACCTGGTCCAAAAAGTGCGTGACAAAGAGAATGGCCAGCCCGTCTTCCCGCAGTTTGCGCATGACCGAAAACAGCTGTTCCGCTTCGCCGCGGTCCAGGCTGGACGTGGGTTCGTCCAGGATGAGCACCTTGGCGGAAATGTTCAGGGCGCGGGCGATGGCCACGAGCTGCTGGATCGCCACCGAATAGGCGCCGAGGGGCTGCGTCACGTCGATGCGCAAATTCAGCCGTTCCTCAAGCAGCCGCCTGGCCTCTTCGTTCATCGCTTTCCAGCGGATTCGCCCGAAACGCCGCGGCTCGCGCCCGATCAGAATGTTTTCCGCCACGGACAGATTGGGACACAGGTTGACTTCCTGGTAGACGGTACTGATGCCCAGCATCTGCGCTTCGAGCGGGCTGTGGGGCTGGATGACCCGTCCTTCCAGGCGAATTTCGCCCCGGTCGGCCGGGTACACGCCCGTCAGCACCTTGATCAGCGTCGATTTGCCGGCTCCGTTCTCTCCCATGAGGGCGTGAATTTCACCGGGAAAAAGCCGAAAATGCACGCCGCTCAGCGCCTGGACGCCGGGAAACGCCTTGTGGATGTCCGACATGACGAGCAGGGGTTTCCGTTCTTGCATCTCGTCCACATTCCTCCTCCCCGCGTGCGGACAAAGCCGCACCAACCGCTCAAAGGCGCGGTGCGGCTTTGTCGCATCTTGTGCCGGATGCCGCCCGGCCGCCTCAATATTGGCGGTTGGGCAGTTCGGCGATGGCTTCCTCGATCGTGAAGGTCCGTTCCTCGGTGACGATGCGCTTCGGCACCGGTTCGCCGGCGGCAACCTTCTTGACAAGATCCATCAGCTGCGGACCGAGCAGCGGATTGCACTCCACGATGAAGTTGATTTTGCCTTCGCTGGCGGCCACGAACGCGTCCCGGATCCCGTCGACGGACACGATGAGGATGTCTTGTCCCGGTTTCAGGCCGGCCGCTTCGATGGCCTGAATCGCGCCGAGCGCCATGTCGTCGTTGTGGGCGTACAGCACGTCGATGTCCTTGTGCGCCTTGAGAATCGCCTGCATGACTTCCAGGCCTTTGGCCCGCGTGAAGTCGCCGGTCTGGGAAGCGATGATCTTGAACTTGGGATCGGCGCTGATGATTTCTTCAAAGCCCGCTTTGCGGTCGATCGCCGGCGCCGACCCGACCGTCCCCTGCAGTTCGACGATGTTGACGTCGCCGTCGTGGTCCTTGAACTGTTCCACCACCCACCGTCCGGCGCGCCGGCCTTCCTCGACGAAGTCGGAACCGAGGAAGGAGATGTAGAGCGACTCGTCCGGCGAATCGATGGCGCGGTCGGTCAGGATGACCGGAATGCCGGCGTCCTTCGCCTCCTTCAGCACCGTGTCCCAGCCGGACTCCACGACGGGCGAGAAGGCGATGACGTCCACCTTCTGCTGGATAAAGGAACGGATCGCCTTGATCTGGTTCTCCTGCTTTTGCTGCGCGTCGGAAAACTTCAGTTCGATGCCCGCGGCCGCGGCGGCTTCCTGGATCGACTTGGTGTTCGCCGTGCGCCATCCGCTCTCGGCGCCCACTTGGGAGAAACCAAGCACGATCTTTTTCTCCCCGGACGCTTCGGACGAGGATGACGATGGCGAAGAAGATGCCGCGGACGGCGAAGGCGCCGGCGAGCCCGAACCGCCGCTCGTCTGCTGCTGGCTGCCTCCGGAGGAACCGCAGGCCGCCATGAACGCCATGACGGCGCACAGCAGGATGACAAGCCCCGCTCTTCTGCCGATAAAGCGCTTACGCAAGGTGTCATCAACCTCCCCAAAATGTTTGATGAACGCGTTCACCATGACCCATGGCCTCATGGTGCAAGGTCCATTGTAAGGACGATTTCGCGCGGCGGATACGGAGACGCTTTTTCGGTTGGTGGGGATTTTGGGGAAAATGCGAAACGCCCATGCGGGAAAGTTTCAATTTCATGTCTTGATGGTGTAAATTTTTTGTCGGGTCGTTTTTTCTTGTGATATTTGCCCGTAAATTTGATATATTAGACTTCACAATGAGATGCGGAAAATGGTGTGGAACGGGCGGATTCCTTCATGATGCTGCGTAGGTTCCCTTTCAACAGCCTGAGAAGCAAGCTCATGGCCCTGTTCGTCATTTTGACCTCGGCACCGCTCATCGCCGTCGGCATCGTGTCGTACCAGAAATCGTTCCAGACCCTTTCCGATTACAGCAAAGCCGCCAACACCCTGGTCGCCGAGAATTTTCTGCAAGAACTGGACATGATGTTTTTGAACGCCAGCCGGCTCCTGGAACTGGAAAACAATCCGATGGTGCGCCGCTTCCTGTTCTCGCAGACCGAGACGTATCCGGAAGCCATGGGAATCCTGCAAACCTTCAAGCTGTACCGGGAAACGTACCAATTGAACGAACTCGTGCTCAACGTCACCCTGGTCAATTTGTACGGAAAGGGGATCAGCGAACGAAAAGGCGTTTTTCAGTTGAATCAGAATCTGCGGAAAGAGCCCTACTTCCAAACGCTGCTGGAACTCCCCGATGAAACCCTGTACATCCCCCCCTCGTCGGTCCCCGCCGTGCCAAAGCTGGATGGGCTGGATTACGGCGACAAGAAGACGATTTCCATCATGTCCACCATCAAACAGCCCATCACCCACCAGGTGATCGGCTTCATCACCATCGATCTCGACAGCTCGGTGGTGCAGCAGTTTAGCGAAACCAACCGGATCGGCAAAACCGGATATTTCTTTGTGGCCGACCAAAGCGGCAAACCCATCTTCATGCCGAAACCGCAAGCGGCCGGCGCCGGCTGGCTGCCGCCGCTCACGGACGTCTCCCGTTTCGGCGGAACCCGCGGCCAGCTGGTGGACAACAGCCTCGGCATGCCGGTGTTTGTCATCTACACCATTTCCTCGCAGACCGGGTGGTACATCGTCGGCCAGGTTCCGCTCGCGGAAATTACCCGGGACGCGGTGCAGATCCGCAATCTCATCTTTGCCAGCGCCATTCTGAGCGTGGTGGTGGCCATTACGCTCTATTTCTATCTCACTTACCGCATGACCCGGCCGATCCAGATTCTGAAAAACAAGATGCGCCTGGCCGCCTCCGGATACCTGGAAGCCAAGGCGCAGATCGGCGGCACCGACGAAATCGCCGATCTCGGCAGAAGCTTCAACACCATGCTGGAACAGATCAAACAGCTTCTCGACCGCAGCATCGAGGAACAGAAACAGATCCAGCTGGCGGAATTGAGGACCCTGCAGGCCCAGATCAACCCCCACTTTCTGTACAACACCCTGGATTCCATCGTCTGGATGGCCGAAGCGCGCAAGCACGACCAGGTGATCCGTTTGGTGCAAGCGCTTTCGCAATTTTTCCGGATCAGTCTGAGCAAAGGAAAGGATGTGATCTCCATCGGGGAAGAAATCGATCACATCCGCAACTACCTCATCATTCAGCAGATGCGCTACCGGGACATCCTGGACTACGACATCCGGGTCGATCCCGGCATCCTGCATTGCCAGGTGCTGAAAATGACGCTGCAGCCGCTGGTGGAAAACGCGCTTTACCACGGCATCAAAAACAAACGCCGCAAAGGCCGGATCGAGGTCCGGGGCTGGCGGGACGGACGGGGAGGCATCCTGCTCACGGTCGCCGACAACGGGATCGGCATGCCGCCCGACCGGCTGGAAGAAATCCGGCGTTCCCTGTCGGGCGGCATCGAGCCCCGATCCGACCATCCGGATGAAACCCGCCATCACGGCTTCGGGCTGCGCAACGTGCATCAGCGCATCCGCCTCTATTACGGAGAGCCTTACGGCCTCCACATTGAAAGCACCTACAAGGAAGGTACGGAAGTCACCCTGCGGATTCCGGACATCGAAGGTGAGGGGCATGAAGAAGATTCTGCTCGTGGATGACGAGATTCTGGTGCGCGAAAGCATCCGGGAAAACGTGGATTGGGAAGGGGAAGGCTTTCTGTTCTGCGGCGACGCCCCGGACGGGGAGCTGGCGCTTCCGCTCATCGAAGCCCATCAGCCGGACATTCTGATCACCGACATCAAGATGCCGTTCATGGACGGGCTGGAGCTTTCCCGCATCGTCCGGCAGAAATACCCGCACATCAAGATCGTCATACTGAGCGGCCATGACGAATTCGAATACGCCCGTTCGGCCCTGCGGCTCGGCGTCACGGAATATTGCCTCAAACCGGTGGGCTCCGCGGAACTCGTGGGCATTCTCAAATCGATCGCGGCGCAGATCGACGAGGAACGGAGACAAATGGACCGCCTGGCGGAAATGGAGTCGCTTCTGGCGGCCAACCGGGACTTAAGGTGCCAGAAACTGCTCAGCGATCTGTGCACAGGCCTCATCTCGACGCCGGAAGCGCTCCACCTGGCGGCCACGCTGGGCGTTGATCTCGCGGCCGGCCATTATGTCGTGGCCGTTACGGAAGTGCTGCCGCCGGACGACGATCGCGCCGGAGCGACCGACGAGCAAATCCGGGAAGCGGTCCGCCGGATCGAGGCCGGCCTTTCGTCCGCCGCTTCGGTCCTGTCCTACCCGCGCAGCCGGACGGAAACCGTCTGGGTGCTCAAGGGAGAAAGCGAAGAGGCGTTGCGGGAAGGATTGCGCCTTCTGCAGGAGGAGCTGCTTCCACGGACCGAATCGGCCCTGGGCTGCGGCATCATCGCGGGAACCGGTTCCCTGCAGCGGCGGCTGCACGGCATCCACGCTTCCTACCTGGCGGCGGAGGAAGAGAAGACCTACCGGAAACTGTTGCGCGCCAATTTCCGCCAGATGGAAAGATCCGCCCGCAACGGCGAATCCGCCGCTTGGCTCGACCGAAACCGGTTTGTGGAATTCCTCAAAATCGGCCGCCGGGAGGAACTGGACGCGTTCGTCTCCTCTTTCGCCGCCGAACTGAATCGCATCGACTGGCATACGAACATGTACGGCTATTTCCTGCTGAACGACCTGACGCTGATGGCGCTCCACGCCTCCCGGGATCTGATCCAGGATGCCGAAACCATGGAAAGGCGGTACCGGGAATGGCAGCAATCGATCCAGCTCGTCCGTTCGCACGAAGACGCCCGCGATTATCTGAAGCGCCTCGCGGCGCAGATTCTGGACTGGCGGGAAGAAGGGGCCGACCGCTACGTTCCGATCCTGGAAAAGGTCAAAAATTTCATCCAGAAGAACTACGAACGGTATGATCTGTCCCTGCAGCTGGCCGCCGAACACGCGGGCGTCAGCCCCAGCCATCTGAGCAAGATTTTCAGCCAGGGCACGGGAATCACGTTCATCGAATATCTGACCCGGACGCGCATCCGCAAGGCGATGGAACTCTTGCTGACCACCCGGCTGAAATCGTACGAAGTGGGCTACCGGGTCGGTTACAATGACGCGCACTACTTTTCCAGCCTGTTCAAAAAGATGACCGGCATGACCACGAAGGAATTCCGGAAGCGGGGCACGCTGGGCGCGTCCGCGTTCATGGACGGGGGAAGGGAGATTTCCGGCCATGTTCCGGCGTCGAAGGGCTAAGCAACGGGGACGGAAACGGCTCGCGGCGCTCCTGGCCGTCCTGGTTCTGGCCGCGGGAACGGGATGCCAGGGAGGGATGCCGGACACCGCCCTGCCTGGGCCCGGCGACTCTCCCGAGCCGGAACCACCCGCCTACGTGTTCGGCATCATTTACCCTTACGCCCATCCGCTGTATGAATGGGTGACGAGACAAGCCGAGGAGACCGCCAGGGAGCACCGCGTGAAACTGATGGTGAGGGCGCCGGACGAAGCGCATCTGGAACAGCAGATCCGCATGATGGAAACCCTGATCAAGGAAGGCGTCGATGGCATCGCCATCGCCCCCGTGGATTCGGACGCCCTCGTCCCGATCATCAATCGCGCCGTCGAAAGCGGCATTCCCGTCGTCTGTTTCGAATCCGACGCGCCGGACAGCAAGCGGATGGCGTTCATCGGAACCGACAACCTGGAATCCGGGCGCGTGCTGGCGGACAGGCTGGCGGAAATGCTGGGTGAGGGCGGAATGGTCATCGTGGAGAGCGGCATGAGCCGAATGGAATCGCTGCGGGACCGGCTGGAAGGATTTCTGACCCGGATCTATGAAACTTCGGACGTCCGGGTGCTGGATGTCCGATACCACGAAGGCGACGACCAGAAAGCGCTGGCCGATCTGGAAATCATGACGGAAAACCATCCCCATTTCAACGCCCTCATCGCCCTGGATCCCGTTTCCGTTTCCTCCGCCGTTCTTTTCTGGAAGGCCAAAGGGCTCAAACAATATTTGCTGGCTTTCGGGCTCACGCGGGAGGTATGGGAAGCGGTGAACAACGGGCAGATCACGCATGTCGTTTCGCAGGGCGAATTCCAATGGGGCAAGCGGATCGTCCATTCGCTGCTCGCGCTGCAAAGGGGGCGGCAGGCGACCGTTCTTCAGGACACGGGAACCGAATTGTACAGCCGGGATTCGAGGATTGACTGGATGTTTGAGAATTAGGAGATGTTCTCCCGGTCATCCCCCTTGCCTTCGCGCTTCGCCTGATACATCTTCTTGTCCGCGTGCCACAGGAGCAGGTCGATGGTATCGCCGTGTTCGGGATACCGGCTGATCCCGATGCTCAGACTGACTTCGTCCATGACCGGCCGGTTCGACATCTTCAGCTGCGCAAAGGCGTCGAGCAGCCGCCCGACCCGATCCTCCACGTGGCCTTCATCCGGGTAATCGTCAAGGAATATGACGAATTCGTCTCCGCCGATGCGGGCCGCCATGCCGTCCGTTCCCGCCGTGTCGCTCATCAGGGCGGCGATCTTCACCAGCGCCTCGTCTCCCGTCTGATGCCCGTAGCGGTCGTTCACCGTCTTGAAGTTGTCGACGTCCACAAGCAGAAGCGCCAGCGGTTTCCGCCGTTCGGCCGGACGATCCAGCTTTTCCTGCAGCTTTTCCCGGAAGTGCCGGCGGTTCGGCAGTTCCGTAAGCGGATCGTGATAGGCGAGGTAGGCGATTCGCTTCTGCTGTTCGATGAACGGGGTGGCATCCCGAATGATGACCAGGATGTGCGGATGATGCTCGACGAGGATGTAGCCCGCGTCGATCAGGGCGTGGATCGTTTTGCCGCCGCCGGAGATCGTCATCTCATGGTTTCTGGCCTCCCGCTGACGTTCCACGAGCTCGCGGAAATTTTCGCCCAGAATCGACCACAGATTATCCTGTTTCACGGCATGGGAACCGAACATCTCTTTGGCCCCGGGATTGGCTTCCTTGATGAGGCCGCCCGCATCCGCCAGGAGAATCGCGGCCGGGTTGAGATGGAACAGCTTCTCGAATCTCCGGTCCGTAAAATTGAGAAAATCGTATTTCCGCATCGTGCGCCTGAGGAAAAAGCACCACACCACGCCGCCGTAAAGATAGGGATACGGCGGAAGGGCGCTGCCGAATTCGATCAGGCCGAAAATGCCGAACCACGCCGCAGCCAGAACCACGCCGATGCCGAGATGCTTGTAAAGGTCGCGCATTTCCCGGTTCGCCGCCTGCCGTTTACCGATGACGAGCGGGATCAGGTACAGGAGATTGTTGATCACGCACAGCACCATGGTGATATAGTAAGGCGTATTGTAGACCGGAAGTTTCCAGAGTCCCGATTCATAAAACCGGGTGACGGAAATGGTGGTGTCGATCCGCAGGAGGTTGATCACGACCAGGATGACCGGCAGGTAAAAGATCCAGGGGTACACATACCGGGGCATCTTGCGGTCCAGTTTCGTCAGTTTGACGAAGAGGTGAAATCCGAGTCCCGGAATCAGGATGCCGGACGTGCTGAACCATACGGCGGCCACCACCGGACTGTATTCAATGGGAAGCTGGTGACGCACGTATTCCGCGAGGAACAGGTTCATGAAGCAAAGCGAAATCACGCTGACCAGACGGTGTTCGATTTTCCTCGCGTCGCGGATCAGCATGTCGATGCTCATGAAGGCGAAATACAGGATCGGCACGAAGTGGGTCAGCAAAGGGACAAAGACCTGCTGGGGTGTCATCGGGTTCACCGTTTTCAAATTTTTAGCCCATACCTAACAAGTTCGACAAATATCGCCTTTTCCCTGCGAATTTCGCGCATGACGCGAAAATTCGCCGTTTCCCGTGCCGTTCGCGCGCTTCGCCTGATGCGCGACTTGAACACGCTCCTCCGCATCTGGACTCGGGGGCGGTTCCGGAATACAATAGGATTGTTGCGATACCCCCTGGGGTATAAAAACGAGAGGAAAAGGAGGAAATCCATTGTTCCGGACCGAATCGCCCGCCGAAGTGCTGGAGAGGCTGAAACGCAACGAATCTTTCACCCTTCTTGACGTTCGGGAATACGACGAATGGGCGGAGGGACACATTCCGGGCGCCCTGCACATTCCGCTCCGCGAGCTGCCTTTCCGCCTGGGGGAACTGGACAGGTCGAAAGAGACGGTCGTCGTTTGCCTGAGCGGCGTGCGCAGCGCCCGGGCGTGCGAGTATCTTGCCTTGTGCGGCTACCGGGCGGTCAACATGGAAGGCGGCATGAAGCGCTGGCCCGGAGACGTCGTCTCCGGGCCGTGACCGGCATCCCTGTCAAACGCCATATCGCGCATCGCAGATGGAACACATCGAGTATCCCGGCTTCTTGGGCCTTTTGCCGCACGCTACGCACAAATCCGATTTGGACCCCCCGGCGACCTGCTCCAGATCCGATTTGCCAAGCTCCCGGTGATCCGGACGGTGTCCTTCCCGTCCGCCGGCTTCACTCCGCGCGTGAAGGTTTTCCCGATCCATGCGTCATTCCTCCGTTTCGCTGGTTATGGTCTGCAAGCTTTCATTTCTTCGCGCTGCGTCCTTCCGATCCGCTTCCCGTTTCTCCGGGCCGGATCTTCCCGTGTCCGTCTATCGGGCAACTCCGCTTTCCTTGGATGTTGGTTCATCCCTGCCGGGATTTCAAATTCACAAGGCATTTGGAGCAAAGATCGAACCCCTGGACGGCCACGTTGTCGCAACCCGGGGTCGCGCACGGGTGAACCGATGCGCCGGTGCCGCCGAAAATGAATTCGAGTTCCTCATCGTTCAGTTCGCGATTCGACAGACCGCGTTCGCCGTCCTTTTCCCGTTCCGGACTGAAGCCTTCCCCGTTCATCTTCCATTCCTTCTTTTTCCTCGTGTTTTGGTATGCCCATCGTAACATGCCATTTTAAAATGGAGTTTAAATTCCTTTTAAATCATTATAAAATTTCCATCCGGTATCCGATGCCCCTGACGTTCTGGATGACGGACAAATTCGAGACTTGCAGGATTTTTTTGCGCAGGGTGCTGATATGCACCGCCACCGTGCGAAAATCATCCAGGCCGTCGTAGCCCCACACGATGCGGTAGATTTCTTCGGGCTGAAAGACACGCTTCGGATTTTCCGCCAGCAGGACAAGCACCTTGAACTCTTTCGTGGTCAGTTGCACCGGGCGGCCTTCGACTTCCACGGTGCAGCTTTCCAGATCGATGGTGAGCGGACCCAGCCGGATGACGCTTTTGGTTTCCTGGGCCGCCGCCAGTTCCTTCTTGCGTTTGATCAACAGGCTGCGGCGCAGGTGCGCCTTGACCCTGGCCACCACTTCCCCCTGGCTGTAAGGCTTGCTGATATAGTCGTCGGCTCCCGCCATGAGCCCCATGATCTTGTCCATCTCGGAACATTTCGCGCTGATCATGAGAATCGGCACGTCCGTCAGCTTGCGCAATTCCTGGCAGATCATGACGCCATCGCCGTCCGGCAGGATCGCTTCCATGAGAATGAGATCCGGGGGATTGTCCCGCGCGCTCCGCAAGGCCGCGTCCGCCGAATGGCAGCCGGTGACGCGGTATCCGTCCGACTGAAGCGCCGTGCCGATCTCCCGACGAACCGCTTCATCGGGATCGGCGATCAGGATGAGGGGTTGCCCTTGCATCGGGAAACGGTCTCCTTTACCTCGGTTTTCGGCCATACCCATACGATACGAGACATTTCGCTCTATTCGCAAGATTCGTTACTTTCCATTATAATCCGGGAAGGAAAAAAATCTATTCAAACCCAGTTTTTTAGCGGGGATGGTTTGAAATTTTAAACAGAATTTAAACTTGATTTAAACCAGTTTTGAATGTTGTGTGGTATCTTTTGATCACAACGAACGAACGATTCTTCCGTGAATCCATATCCGTTCGATCACATCCGCCTAATCTCAAAGGAGGGAATTCCCAATGTCGCTCACAAACGCGCAAGCCTGGTTGGAAAAGGTTCGGACCGACCCCGATCTTCAGGCCAAAATCCGGGAACTGGCCCCCGAACAGCCGGACCGGATTCTGGACGCCCTCGTGGCCGCCGGTGCGGAGGCCGGTTACGCGTTCGGCAAGGAAGATTTGCTGCAAGCCGCCAAAGAGGCGGTATCTTCCGCCGCCGGGAGCCCGGACGAGCTGGACGAAGAACAGCTGGAGCTGGTGGCCGGCGGCGACGATACGATCCTGTACGTTTTAGGGTCCATTATCACGGCGGGAATTGGATGTGCCATGCTTGGCTTGAAGCATGCCATCAAAGGTTCCTGAAAAGAAACCCGCGTCAGGGGACCCGGGTACCCCTTCATCCCTCGAATCAACACCCCTAAATTGACTGGGAGGAGATCCAATGTCGTTGGAAAGCGCTCAAGCCTGGTTGGAAAAGGTCCGGGCCGACTCCGAGCTTAAGGCCAAAATCCTGGAACCGGCCGCCGGACAGCCGGACCGGATTCTGGACGCCCTCGTCGCCGCCGGTTCGGAGGCCGGTTACACATTCAGCAAGGATGATCTGTTGCAAGCCGTCAAAGAGGCCGTTTCCGAAATCGTCGCCAGGCGAACGGACGGCCTGGACGAAACGCAGCTGGAATCGGTGGCCGGCGGCGTTTCGGAGGACGTCATTGCGTACTCCTTTGGATCGTTTGGCTTCGGATGTCTCGTATCGTGGCTTCAGGGCTGCGATCTTGAAGAAGAAGCGAAAAAAGCGAATAGACCGCCCGGTCCCTATGATCCTTCCTACTGACGATTCGTTCGCCTGCAGGCGATTCACCCTTGCGGGCTCTTCTCGCGCCGCCGGTTCGGTTTTGCTTTCGGCTCCGGGTCCGTTCGGCGCACTTCATCCAACACAAAGACGGGGGGGGATGACCATGTCTGTAGAAAATGTCAAGTCGTTCCTGGAAAAAGTGCGGTCCGACTCCGGCTTGCAAAGCCGCATCGGCTCCCTGGCGTCGGACAAGCCGGTTGACGCGAAGGAGGATTGGTTCCTGGACAGCCTGGTCGCCATCGGCGCGGAGTCCGGCTTTGCGTTCAGCAGGGAGGATTTGCTGCAGGCCGCCAATGAGATCAGGCATAACGCGGTTTCCGGCGAACTGGACGACGCCCAGCTGGAATCGGTGTCCGGCGGTCTCGATCTCTTCTGGCATATTGTGTTTTCTTTTGCCGTCTTTGGATGCATAGCCGTAGAAATTGTGGAATGGGGCGAGAAATTGGAATAACAAGAATCGGAAAAGCCGTACCGGCGTTCAGCCTTCCGTTCTGATCCGGATCCGCCCTTCGCTCCCGTAATCGACAGACCCTTTTTCCCGCGTCAGTTTCTTTGCATATTGAATCAACGCGTCGGTCAGGACCCCCGCGTCTTCGTCGACGACCCTGCCTTCAAACCGGTATCCGTCGCCGCCCGTGCCAAGGAAATCCGGCACGGCGACCCGGTAGACCCGATCCGGATCGACGGGCTGCCCGCCAATGGCAAGCTCCGCGGACCTGAACGCGCCGGACCCGTCGGTCACGATGACGTAATGCAGGCCCGACGTCTGCAGGTCGACCCGGTTTCTGCCCTGACGCGTATACGAGTATTCGATCACGTCCCGCAGGGCTTTGCCGGTCATTTCCACGATCATCACCCGGTTCTGGAACGGCTCGATCCGATGGATGTCGCCCACGGTCATGTCGCCCGGCGCGATCTCGTTGCGGATGCCGCCGTTGTTCGTGAAGGCGATCTCCGCGTTGTACGCGTCGCGCATGGCGTCCGTCCAGAAATTGCCGACGGGGACGTCTTTTTCATATAATCCTTCCGCGGACAATCCGGTCGCGGTGCGGCCGATGACTTCGCTCAGGAAGGCTTCCAGTTCCTTCTTGTAGCCTTCCGCCTTATCCCGCACCGCCGCATCGGTTTCCTTGAGTTCTGCCGTCGGCTGCAGCCGGCTGTCCGCAAGTTTCGTTTGTCCGGTCGCGCGATCCAGTTCCAGCTTCACAACGCCGATGTATCGCAGATCGGCGCCGGCCCGCACGATGGGCGTGCCGTTCACCACTTCGGGACCGCCCGGCGGAGTTTCCCCGCTGCCGCTCACGATCAGGTCGAACAGGTCGAACCGCTCGGCGAGCCGGCGGTCTTCCTCATCGCCGATGTGCGTGAGCGCGATCAGGATATCCGCCTCGCCGCGCAGGCTGGCGAAACGCTCCACGGTGGAGGCGTAATCCCGGAATTCCAGGCCGACGATCCCGCTCCGGCGCGTCTCCGGAGGCGCCTCGGTGATCCCGAGCACGCCGACCTTCACGCCGTCGAATTCAAACAGGGCATAGGGCTGCGGCTGCCTGATGGGGATCGAAGGGTCCGCCACCTCCATATTGGCGCTGAGCCACGGAAAACGGGAGTCGGCCATGTTGCGGGCGAACTGTTCCTGTCCGTAGTCAAAATCGAGATTGCCCACCGTCATGGCGTCGAGCCCGGCATCGTTCATCAGATCGATCATGGGCTTGCCTCGCAGGATGTCCACCACGGGATTGCCTTTGAACATGTCCCCCGCGTCCAGGTACAGCGCGGGACCGGCGGCCTTCGCGTCTTTGACGAAGCGGGCCAGTTGGCCCGCCGGATCGACGTTGCCGTGCATGTTCGCGGTGTGCAGGACGGTCAGGGTAAAGCGGCCGTTTTTCCCCTCCTCTTCCGGCGATGCTTCGCGGTCCTTTGGGGCGCAGGCCGCGGCCCCCGGGACTAGCAGGGTTGCGACAAGGGCGACGAGGAACCATTTTCGCGACATGCGTTTCATCCCATCCTTTGTTTGTTTCGAGTCCGGATTATCCATCGGTTTTCGTCTCATCGGCCAGCCGGCGGAATCCTTCATCGTCGGCCAATTCCTCCAGCGTGAACCGCGAGAGCGTCAGGATGAGCCGCGCCTTCTCCTCATGGGAGAGCTTCCCGCCGGGAAACCGGCGGTTCCATTTTTCCAGCCGCCGGGCGGCTTCGACGACCAGCCCTTGCAAAATGGCGAAGGCGCCGTCGGACAGCGTTCCCCGGTACTGGTGAATCCGTCCGTCCGGACGGCAGTCCGGGTAGCGTTCCAGGCCGAGGAAACGCAGGAACCACTCCGCCCGGTATTCGCCCGCCGCGACGATGATCGCGACGAAGTCGGCAATCAGCTCGTCGAGCAGCCGGGTGCGCATCGCGCCGAGCACGCGCCGGGTGAAATAGTGGACGGATTCGTGTTCCAGGCGGATGGCCAGCGACAGCATCCGCCATTCGTGCTCCGGAAGCCCCATTTCCGCCGCGCCGACCTTGCTGTAGGGTCCGTCGGTCACGATGGCAAAGCGGTCCAGGTACAGTTCCTTCGGGAGCTCTCCCCCTTCACCCGATGGTTCCCGCCCGTCCCGGTGCCGTTTCAGCCGGTCCCAATTGCGATAGCCGGATATCAGGCAGGCGCCCATGGTGTCGGGGATCGGTTCCGGTTCGTTTCTCCGGACCAGGGCCTGGACCAATGCGACGAAATCGCTCCGCTCGCGGACGACGATGACAGGCAGGTGTCCGGCCGGCGTCGGGTGAAAAATCAGCTCGAGGCTGTCCGGGCTTCGCAGGATGAGTCCCGTCGCTTCGGGCATGCCCCGGGGATTTGCGCCCTGGCGGGTCACCGCCTGGTAGGCGGCCGTCGAGCTCATGCCTTCCCGGACCGGAAACCGCAGCTGGACCAGCTTCTCCTTCAGCACGGGAAACACGCCGGTCCCCCGGGCTTCCTCCGCGTAGCGCCGCCAGTCGGCGACAAACGGCTCGTCGTCCAGCGGATACTTCTGCGGAGGCGGATGCGCAAACACGTTGTCATTGTAGGCAAGCAGTTCTTCCGCTACCCGCCCGGTCGCGCCGAAGCGCGCGAGCACTTCCCTTCGAAGCGTGATCGGATCCACGGCCGCCTCCGGTTTGAGAAGATTTTCGCGCGACGTGCACATGTTCCTATCGCAATACACTTTGGATTTCCGCGGGAGCCGCGCACCGCAGCAAGGTATAGCCGATCCCCGAGATCCCCTGGAAAAAGGACGGATTGAACCAGGCGCCCCCGTCGCCCCCGTGAAGCAGATAGTGCCCGTTTCTCCGCTTGCGGGCGATGACCGCCCCCGCTTTCCGCCTTGCTTCCTCCAGCAGATCCGGCCGGCCAAGCGCAAGCGATGCCTCGACGAGAAAGTCGATTTTGCCCGCGTTGCCGCAGCAGACGTGGTCGTTCATTTCCAGCGTGCACGTGCGGGCAAATTCCACCGCGTTTTCGACGTCCCGCATGAACCGCCGGCGCAAGTTCCGTTCCCCGTCTTCCCCGCTTGCTGCGGCTTCCGCCTCTGTCCCGGCTTCGACGCCTGTTCCGGTTTGCGCGCTTTTTCCGGCATTCCCGCCGTCCGCGCCGGCGGTCAGCATGGCAATGCGGGCCAATCCGACGCCGGGAGCGCCGCTGCACCAGCCCGGCATGAACGCCGCACCGCCGCCCGCCGCCTGTACGGCCTTCTCGCGCAAATCCGGCCAATTGCCATGCTTTTCGTCATACAGGCTGTTTTCATAATCCACCGCTTCCATGGCCGCGTCCCGAAACGCCCGTTCTCCCGTCGCCCGCCACAGGCGGTACAGGGCGGCGGCATAGCCGGCCGCGCCGTGACCCATCCCCGTGAGAGGTTCCGGGGCGATTCCGGTGGTCCAGACCCGGTGGCCCGACTTCGCCCGCACCCGGGATTTCAGCAAATGTTCGCCGCACCGTTTCGCCAGATCGAGGAGATCGCCGCTCTTTTCGGAGCGGTGCAGATCGAGGAGCACCAGGATGAGGCCTGCCGCCCCGCCGAGCACGTCCAGCCAGCGGTCGCCGTCGATCTGTTCCGGCCGGATCCGGCGCACAAGCCACAGGGCGGCTTCCGTCAGGCCGGGTTCTCCCAGATAATCGCCCATGACCGCCAGACCCCTGACGATGCCCGCCAGGCCGCTTCCCAGTCCCAGGGGCATCCGGTACGCCGGGAACGGATGATCCCGGTCGTTCAGGCTTTTCAGCAAAGGATTCAAGGCCTGGAGGACCGTTTCCCGGATCGCTTCCTTCCCCGTCAGCCGGTACAGGGCGGCCATGAACACGCCCAGGCCGGCCAGTCCGTCGTAGAAGCCGAAGCCGATCCGGCCGAGGGTCATTTTTTGGGCCTGCAAATGATACTGCCGCACGATCCACGTGAAATCCCCGTCCGCTCCCACGATCCGCCTGGCCATGATTTCCTCGCAGATGCCGGCGGCTTCCCCGATCAGAAGTTCGTCGCCCGGATCTTCCGGTTCCGCCGGGACGCGGAATTTGTCCGGCCTCTGGTTACGAGTCCGCTCCGGCGTCCGGCCCGGCGTCGGGTCCGGCAGCCGGTCCGGGGGCTGTTCCGAAGTCCGGTCCGGGGGCCGCTCCCCCGCCGCATGGGACGGCTCCGAGGCCATGGACAGGGCCGTCCTGATGAGATCGATCTGCGCGTTTTTGTCCCGTTCGTCCATGCGCCGGATCAGGGCTTTCGCCCGGTCGAAGGCGCTTTCGAGAAAATAGCCCGGATGAAGCGTCCCGCTTCCGTCCTCGAGGGCCAGATTCCGCGCGTGCCCGTAAAAGATCGGGACGTCCCGGTTTTCCAGCGCGTCCCGCTCCGCGCAAAACACCTTCCACAGCTCCCGCAGCCCGTCGTCGGGCGCCGCGATCAGGTAGGCCGGAGCCAGGCGTTCCACTTCGAAGGAATAGAGCAGTCCGTCGCGGAGAAACCCGGGCTGGGCGGCATGGTTCAGCACATCGGCATAAACTTGCGAGTTCCGGATCAGGATGCGGAACCGGCACGTTACGAAAGCGTCGAGCGGCGACGTTTCCCCCGCGTGTTCTCCCAGGATCCGGGGCTTCTCCCCGGCGATCCGGTCGTAAGCCCACGCGAATCCGGCCAGCAGATGCTCCTCGTAATCCCGCACATCCAGCGGCCGGCCGTCCAGAACGGGCAGATGGAGACCGCGCTCTTCCCGGCAGGTGAGCGCCCCCCAGTCCGCCGCCTTCCCCTGGGCGTTCACGTGCCAGTACGGCAGCATGCCGACGCGCAGGACCGAATCGCCAAGGGTATCGAGGGCCAGATCGGCCGCGCTTTTGCCGCTTTCCCCCAGATGGAACGGTTTCACCCGGTGCAGAAGCAGCGTTTCCAGATCGACGGGGACGGGATGGGCGCCGCTGGCGATCAGGTTTTCGAAATGAAAGTCGTTTCCGCCCAGCGCGTAGATCGTGCCGAGGAGAACACCGGCCCGGAAATAGAAGGCTGCGGCGTCCTCTGGCCGCGTGAGCGGCCTTCGCTCCACGAATTCCGCCCAGCCGTGGTCTCCCTCGTCCAGCACCCGGGGCGTCCACAGCCGGTGGGGAATTCCGTCCCGTTCCAGGAAGCGGATCCATTCGTTCCAGGCGGCGTCAATGGCCAGGCTCCTGGGCTTGTAAACGAGTCTCAGGCCGGATTCGAAGGCGAGAAGAAGAACGGTTTTGCCCCCGTTGTGGACATCGGACGCGTTCGCCTCCACCGCGGTTACCCGCCCAAGCGGCCTGCCTTCGTGAAACGCCTCTTCCAGCTTCATCTGGTCCGCCGCGAGGTGGGCGGCGAATTCCGCCAGATTCCTCTTCCATTGGCCGATCGCCTGCACCATGAACCGGGCGAGGACGGGATGCTCCGCCAGCACGTCCTTCCATTTTCCCGCCGCAAGTTCCGCCAAATACGCTTTCCATTCCGCCTGCCACTCCTCGTGGAAGAACGAGGGTCCAAGCAGGAGATGCAGCGGTTTTTTGCCGCTCATGGCCGCCAGAAAACCGGCGCGGCACGTCCGGAAACTAAGCGTTGCCAGCCGCTTGGCCAGCGCCCTGCGCATGTCCCGTACGGCGGAATCGGCGAACAACCGGAGTTTCTCCCCAAGCCTTCCGGCCAGCTGCTCGCAGGCATCCTCCAGAAACGGCTCCAGGGCCGGGGTCGGATCCCACAACCCTTGGCCTTCTTCCGGCGGCGAAGCGGACATCCGCTGAAGCCGCGACAAGATGCGCTCCAGTTCCCGCACCCATTCGGGAAGGGGCGTTTCCGCCTTCCAACGCACGGGGCCGAGCAGCCGTCCGGCCTCGTCCGGCGAAAGTCCGTCCAGGGCGAGGCGTTTGCGAAACGCCGTCTCTCCGCCGCTTCCGCCGGCTTTTTTCCGCCAGCGGGCAAACAGGTCCTCACGGACCCCGGGCGGCGCCTCCCCGATCTCGACGGACCCCGCCCGCGACAGTTCCAGCCGTTCTTTGAGAAACAGCGCCCTGCCGGCGATTTCGCGCCATTCGTTCTCCGTGAACACGGCCATTCTAGACACCCGCATCCAGGTACTCGAACTTGCCGCCCGTCACCTTCTTCAGCACGACGAGGTCGCCGATGTCCTCCCCGTTCCGGTCGAAGGTGTGGAACCCGGCGACGCCTTCCCAGTTTTCGATGGTATGAAGGGCAGCCGCGATGTCGCGGGGGACGATCGACCGGGCCCGGTTCATGGCCTCGGCCAGCAGGTGGACGGCGTCATACCCCTGCGCGGAATATTGGGTCGGCATGGTGCCGTAAGCCCTGTTGAAAACATCGATGAACGCCTTCACCTTTTCCCGCCGGCTTTCGGGGTTGAAGAAGGCGCCGATCACCATGCCTTCCGCGGCCTTCGCCCCGGCGATGCTCCACAGGTTCGGCGTGTCCATGGCGTTCCCCGCGAACAGCGGAACCCCGATGCCGGCCGCCCGCAGCTCCGCGACGAGCTGCGCGCCCGCCGCGCCCGACTTGGCGATGAAGATCCCGTCGTACTCCAGGATCTCCCATTTGAACTTGAGCCGCTCCAGTTCCGACGGTCCGGTATAGAAGGTCAGGCGGTCCACAATGTCGATGCCGGAACGGCCCGCGTGTTTTTCAAAGGCGTCCGCCAGCCCCTTCCCATAGGCGTCGTCGTCGTACAGGATGACCATCCGGCGGTGTCCGTTCCGGGCGGCGTAGTTGGCCACGGAGGCGGCCACCTGCTCGTCGCTGGCGATGTTGCGGAACACGAGCCGCTGCTTCTCGCTGATGAATTCGGGAGCGCTGGAAGCGGGAGACAGCATGAGGATGCCGGCCCGTTCATAGATGGAGGAAACCGGAATGGACACGTAGGAATTCCGGTGCCCGATCACGGCCACCACCTGGATGTCCTCCGAGAAAGACTGGGCGATTTCCAGCCCTTTCGTCACCGAGGATTCGTCGTCCTTGATAATGACGTTCAGCTGGCGCCCCAGCACCCCGCCGTCGGCGTTGAGTTCCGACACGGCAAGGGCAACGCCTTCCAGGAACCAGTCGTTGGCGGCGGAGATGGGCCAGGCCACTCCGATCGAAATGGGACCCCTGTGGCGCTTGGCGAAGGCTTCGCGCTCTTGCGCCGTGGATGCGACCGAGCAACCGGCAACGGCCATCGCCAGCAAGAGGAGGATGGCAATCGGCAAGCGTCTCATGCTTTGATCTCCTTTCCAACCCGCACGGAACGGGTCGCCTTGACCTCGGAACCATTGACGAGAATGGTCGACGCGCAGGCCAAATGCACGTTCAGCATCGTCAGGATCGGGTCGACGATGGGCGTGACCGCGAGCAGCAGCACCACCGCCGTTTCCGAAGGCAGCCCCAACGGCGCAAGAATGATGCCGATCATCGACAGCGAGACGAGGGCGGGAGCCCCCGCGCCCGAGAGTGCGGCCAGGATGGAAGCCAGGAGGACCGTCGCGATTTGCCCCGGGCCCAAGGGCACGCCATACAGCTGGGCCACAAAGATCGTCCCGACGGAAAACATCGTCACCATGCTATACCGGCAGAGGATGATGCTCAGGGGAGTTACGAAATTGACCGTTTTCTCCTCCAGCCGGTAACGCGCGCGCAGCGCCTGGAAGATGAACGGCAGCGTCGCCAGGCTGTTGCGGGTGCCGAAGGCGATGAGCAGCGGCTGTTTGAGATCCGCCGTCGACCGCACCAACGAACGCCCGGTCAGCTTCCAGATCAGAACCGCACTCAGAAGCAGGATGATCAGGCACGCGAGATGGATCAGGACGATGAATTTCGTCATGGCCGTCAGCAAATCCATTCCCATCGACGCGAACTGGCCGGCCATCAGGCAGAGCAGCCCGACGGGCAGTCCGTAGATGCTCCAGCCGATGATCCGCTCGAAAGCCTTGTAGATCACCTCGATGACGTCCAGGACGTCGTCCCGCTTTTTCTCGCGGACGGTACCGATGGCCACGCCGAACACCATGGCCACGAACAGCACCTGCAGGTTCTGTTCGCCGAGCAGCGATTCGAACAGGTTGGTCGGGATGATCATGGCCAGAAAATCCATCACCGTAAAGGCGCCCTGCGTTCCGGACTGGCCGCTGACCATCGCCTCTCCGCCCATGATCGCGTTTCCCAGCACTTCCCGCGCGCGCTGATCCAGGCCGGTCCCCGGATTACCGATCAGTCCCGCGCCGACGCCGATGAGGCTGACCAGCAGCAGGCCGGTGGCGAAGGTCAGCACCGTCCGCTTCAGGTAACGCACCGCCTCCCGCGAAGCCATGAGCTTGCCCAGGCTGGAGATGATGGCCGTCACCATGATGGGAACGACCAGCATTTTTAAAAAGGAAAGATACAATTCCCCGACGGGGGCGAGAAACAGGGCGACATTCCGATCGTAGAGCCCCAGCAGAATGCCGATCGCCATCGCGGCCAGGGACGTGCCGGGCCGCTTGAGCCATTCCAGTTTCGCCATGGGTTTCACTCCGTCCCCCGGCCCGGTTCGCCGGGCGAATTGCCGTACCGGTCAAGCAGCTGGCCGATGTCCAGCGGCGGCAGATAGGCCAGATATTCCTTCAGCCATGCCTGCATGTGGAAGTGGCCCGGCGGAATGGCGACGGCCAGGTTGTCCTTGCGCCCTTCCAGCACGACAAATTGCAGATCCAACAGGACGTCCGGAAATTCGTTGATGTGCCGCTGGAACTCGAACTCGTCGTAAAACGCGGCCGCGATGTCTCCCCGCCGCACGTCTTCCAGCATGCGCTCCCTCGAATCATACGGAACGACTTCCGACGCGTGGAAAATTTCCCGGGCAAATTCCATGTAGGATGTTCCCGCCATGGCGCCGATTTCCACCGGGTTGGTCCGCAGCAGTTCGATCGGGTCCGTCATCTGCCGGGTTTTCAGGGCGGCCAGCCGCATCCGGTTGACGAGCAGCGCCTGCCTCAGCGACAGATACGGTTCGCTGAACAGCACCCGCTGGGCGCGGTTCAGCGTGATGCTGATCTTCGAGACGGCCATGTCGTACCGGCCCGCGGCCACCAGGTCGATGAGCTCCTCGAACGACCGCGCCGAACGGTCGAACCGGACTTCCGCGACGCCCAACTGGCGGGCGATGTCCCGGGCCATTTCCACGTCGCTGCCGACCAGTTCTCCCCGCTCGTCCACAAAGAAAAAGGGAAAACGGTCTTCCGCATACATGCCCACCGTCAGGTAGCCGTTTTCATGGATCCGCCGAAATTCGTCGGGCAGCGTCGGAAAATACCGGGGGTCCATCGTTTTCACGGGCTCGGGCGAGCCGTTTGGCCTCGGCGTTCCGCTTGTCTCGGGCCCGTTGCCGGCGGGAGCGCCGCATGCGCCAAGGATTGCCGACAGGACCAGTGCGGCCAGGAAGGTTTTGAATTCCCGATTCATGCGCTCCCCCTCTGTCAGGCCATTTGCCGTTTGGCCAGTTCGTAAAATGTCCCGCCGCGGTCCATCAGTTCCCGGAACGTCCCTTCTTCCACGACCCGGCCGTTTTCCAGCACGTAGATGCGGTCGGCGTTCATGATCGTGCTCAGCCGGTGGGCGATGACCACCCGCGTCGCTTTCAGCTGTTCGATGCTGTCGCTGACCATCTTCTGCGTCCGGTTGTCCAGGGCGCTCGTGGCTTCGTCGAAGAACAGGATTTTCGGCTTGTGGACCAGGGCCCGGGCGATCAGAAGGCGCTGCCGCTGTCCGCCCGACAGCGTGCGGCCGCCGTCGTCGACCATGGTGAACATGCCCATCGGCATGTTGCGGATGTCCTCTTCCAGCCCGGCCATCCGGGCCGCCTCCCAGGCGTCTTCCATCGTCAGGTTCGAAGAACCGATAATGTTGGTCAAAATGTCGCCGGCGAGCACCTGTCCTCCCTGTAGGACGACGCCCAGCTGGCTTCTCACTTCCTGGATATCCAGGTCTTGCAGATTGCGATTGTCGTAGTAAACGGCTCCGGAGGTCGGGCGTTCAAATCCGAGAAGCAGGCGGAGCAGCGTCGACTTGCCGCTTCCCGACGGTCCCGCGATGGCGACGAATTCCCCGGGGTTGACCCGGATGGACACATCCTTGAGCACAAATTCCCCGTCTTCATCGTAACGGAAATCGACGTGGCTCACCTCGATGGCGCCCGTGAGCTCCCCGGGATCTTCCTTCTCCTCGCCGATCTCCGGCTCCGTCTCCAGAATCGGCTTGGCCCGTTCATACAACGGAATGATGTTGAGCGCCATGATGAGGGACGTCCCCATGGCCATCATCGACATGATGAATCCGGAAAACGCGCTGTGAAACGCGAGAAACGCCCCGGCGGGCATCGCCGGCGCGAACCCGATCACCCCGAAAAACAGCAGCATCGTCGTAACCGTGGGATAGACCGCATGGAACACGGAGGACCAAATGCGGATGAGCCCCGTGCGGAAGCCCGTTTTCCGGACTTCCCCGAAATGGTCCGACCACATGCCGAAGGCTCTTTTTTCCGCGCCGGCCATGCGAAACTTGGAGACGCCGTTTACGATCTGGAACACGATTCCGGTCAGCTTGCCGTTGAGTTCCGCCAGCACCCGTTCCTTGCGGACCATGACAAAACCGATGAGCGCCACCACCCCGATGCCGACGGCCACCAGGACGGTGGCCATCCAGGCCAGCCGGGCGCTGTAATAGAACAGCAGAAAAAACTGGGTGGATGAAAACAGGGCGTTGAAGACGGTGTTCAGCGTCGTCCCCGACAGCGCCTGCCGGATTGCGGCGATGCTGCCCGCGCGAAGGGCCAGATCCCCCGAACTGTATTTCCGGAAAAACGGCACCGGCAGATTGAGCACCCGGTCCCAGACCGCGGCCTGAATGCCGGAGTCGAGCCGCGCTTCCATGCGCAGCATGGCGATGGAGCGCGTAATCTGGAACGAAAGCGACGCCACGGCAATGGCGGTGAGGATCAGCACGAAATCGAACATCCGGCCGCGTTCCGCGCCCGGAATGATGCGGTCCACCAGTTCTCCCGTCCCCATGGGAATGGCGAGGGACAGAAGACCGCCGATGATGCCGAAGGCGGTCATCACAAAGACGTCCTTCCGGAGCCGGGGCGTCTGCGAGCTGAACCGCATCAGATCCCAGAGGGTGAGCCGGCGCGGGGGAAACGGCCGGTACAACATGTAGGCCCGCCGGTCCAACTGCCGGTCGATTTCCCGGGTCACCCGCCGGACGTTCCCGTCGACCAGATCGTGCATCTCGTAGTGTTTGTCTCTTTTGACAATAAGGGCAACCGGACGCCGATCCTCCTTGCGGAAGGCCAGCAGGTGTCCGTTGTCCTGCTTCCACCACTCGCCTTCCAGCTGGACTTGCCGCATCCGGATTTTGGACGCCTTGACGATCTGTTTCAGCCGCGCCGCGGGATCCTCATCGGACGATTTCCTCAGCGGCGCGGTGACGGGAATATGGCTTTTTTGTCCGATGAGCCGGCACGTGCGGAACAGGACATCGCGATCCAGCTCCGTCACCTTGGGAGCCTGGTCCTTCCCGAACCGGATGGTGTCCGTCAGGTTTTTCACGGACAGCTCCATCCGTTTCCGGTCGATGACCGTCAGCCGCCGCAGGCGTTCGGCTTCCCGCGCGGACGACGCCGCCAGGAACCGCCGCACCGCCTCCAGAAAGGCTTCCCGGTCGAAGGATTCCGGCTTGGGAACATCGGTGCCGGCGAGCTGCATCCATCTGAGCAGCCGGTCTTCCCACTCCCGGACCAGACGCGCAAATCCCGGAATCGAGGAACGCTCGTCCGCCGGCGCGTCGATCCGGATCAGTTCCGTGTCCGCAACCCCGGTCATCACCAACCGGAAGGGAAATTCGCGTTCCCTGTCCGGGTCGATGCCGAGGCAGGCGATGAGCTGGCCTTCCCGCACGGATAAGAGATATTCCCGTCTCCCCCGCGCTTCCGGATCCGTTCCCGCCACCGCAAACAGGTTCACCTCGCCGGTCCGCACATACCACGCGGACCGGTCCCGTCCCCAGTCAACGGTCCGGTTTCCCGTGAGCGGCATGATTTCGCCGAGTTTTTCCAGTTCCAACGCGAGACTGTCCGACATCTGCCGTTCCCCTTCCCGGAGCGTCAGGCTTCCCGTATCAGCCTGGCATAGGGGCCATCCACGCCCGCCAGCTGTTCATGCGTTCCCCGCTGGACGATCTTCCCCCGGTCCATCACGATGATCTCGTCGCAGTCGCGAATCGTGCTGAGCCGATGGGCGATGATCAGGCACGTGCAGCCCCTCCTGCGGAGGTTGCGGTCGATCGCGAGTTCCGTCTTGGGATCAAGGGCGCTCGTCGCTTCGTCCAGGACCAGAATCGACGGATTGTTGACGAGCGCCCGGGCGATCTCCAGGCGCTGCTTCTGGCCGCCGCTGAAGTTTCGCGCCCCCTCCTCGATGATATGGTCGTAACCGCCCGGCTTTTTGACGATATCGTCGTGGATGCAGGCGTCCTTGGCCGCGCGGACGATGTCCGTTTCGGGCACCGTCGGATCCCACAGCGTCAGATTGTCCCGGATGGTGCCCTCGAACATGTGGATGTCCTGGTCCACGACGGCGACGGAATTCGTCAGCACGTAACGGTCCCAATCCCGGCGGGGCTTTCCGTCGAACAGGATTTCCCCGCTCCAGGGCTGATAGAGACCGGTCACCAGTTTCGCCACCGTAGACTTGCCGCTGCCGGAGCCGCCGACGAGCGCCACCCTGGACCCGGGTTCGAGCACCAGGTTGAAATTCTCGATCAGCGGCGGTTCCAGGCGGCTGTATCCGAAGGTCACGTCGCGCAATTCCACCTTGCCCGTCAGCTTGCTTACCGGATGACCGGCCTGAAACTCCGCTTCCCGCTCCCTTTGCGTTTCGGGATCCAGTCTGTACCGGAGCACGTCGTTCAGCCGGTTCAGATCCCCTTTCACTTCGTCCAGCTGGCTGCCGAGCTGGATCAGGCCGTTCACGGGGGCCATGAAGCTTTGCATCAGGGATTGAAACGCCACCACCATCCCGATCGTCATCTCGCCCGACATGACCAGCCAGCCGCCGATCCCCAGGATGGCGATTTGGCTGAGAAACGTCAGGAAAGGCGGAACGGCGTTCACCGCCTGTGTCTGCAGCCCGAGCTTTTGCTGCGTGTTCGTCAGCTTCGCATACAGCCCGGCCCACTTGTTGAAGAAGTCCCCTTCCCGGCCGCCGGCTTTCAGCGTTTCGATCATCCGCAGTCCGGCCATGGTCGTGCCCGCGATTTTCCCCTGTTCCTGGAGGAGCTTCATGTTTTCGTCCACGCGGATTCGCGACACGCGCCTGAGATAAAGGAAATTCAAAATGGCGAAAAACACGGCGACCAGCGTCAAGAGAACGCTGTATCGCACCATGATCACCGTATAGAAAACGACCGACAGGCAGTTCAGGAAGTTGGTGGAAAGCTGGCCCGACAGCAGCATCGCCACCCGGTCGTTCGAACCGATCCGCTGCGTAATGTCGCCGCTGTGCCGCTGGGTGAAAAACTCCATGGGCAGGCGAAGCACGTGCCAGAAATACTTGCCCGCCATGCTGATGGACAGCGCCGTTTCCAGTCTCAGCAGGTAATATTGCTGCAGCCATGTGAAGGCGCCATGGAGCAACGCCGCCGACGCCATGCCGACGAGCAGGGGGAGGAGCCAGTGATGCAGGCCGGCCAGCAGGATGTCGTCCACGAAAAGCTGGACAAACATGGGAATGACCAGACCCGGCACGACCAGCAGGAGGCTGACGAGCACGACGTACAAGAGCGCCGCTTTCATCGGCGCGATCCGGGCGTACAGCAGGGAGAGAAAATTCGCTTTTCGCTTTTCCTTCTTGAAATGCTCGCCGGGCTCAAAGACGAGCACAATTCCCGTGAAGCTGCGGTCGAATTCCTCTTCGGTCACGGTTCGCCGGCCGGTGGCGGGATCGTTCAGGTAAAACTTCTTGTTGCGGAAGCCTTCCAGCACGACAAAATGGTTGAAATTCCAGTGGATGATCACCGGCATTTTCATCTGTTTGAGCTCTTCCGGCTCTTTCCGGTAGCCTTTGGCGACCAGGCCGTATTCCCGCGCCGCCTTCACGATGTTGCTCGCCTTGCTGCCGTCGCGCGACACGCCGCAGGCGACCCGCAGCTCTTCCAAAGGGATGTGCTTGCCGTGGTAACCCAAAATAATGCCCAAAGCGGCGGCCCCGCACTCCACCGCTTCCATTTGGATGACCGTGGGAGTTTTCACGCGATTGCCCATTGCGGAACGCACCCGCCTCATTTGAGCTGAGGGAAGATCTTCGCCAGGGGCGGCGAATCTTCCACCGTGATGATGCCGTTCACCAGCGTCCCGCTTTGGATGGGAACGGGCGGGCCATCCGAGCTGGACCATTTATAGCCGCTTTCCGTGCCGGCGTCCGGAATCAGATGAACCCTCACTTCGATGGGAGCGCCCGCCCCGGCCAGCGTTCTCGCCAGATCTTCGTTGCCGAGCACGTTGACCATTCCCTGGAAGGTCGAAGGAAACTCGTTGACGCGGGTGACCCGTCCGAGCAGATATCCGTAGGTTTCTTTCGAAATGGAAGCCGCCTCGAGCTTCACTTCCATCCCGGGATGGATCCGCTTTCCGTCGCCGGGCGACACGTACAGGACGGCCTCGAGGGTGTTCAGCTGCTCTCCCGCCTGCTCGATGGTGGCCACCTGGGCCCCCCTGGGGATATATTCGCCGCGCCGCACTTTCACCTCGACGACTTTGCCCGAGTACGGGCTGACGATTCTGGTCGCGAGATTCAGCTGGTCCCTCAGGGCGTCCAGTTTCTCGCGCAACTCCCGCACCAGGGGCTGGTCGTCCCCGGCTCCGGCGGCGAGCAGGCTGCGGAGCTGGGCTTCGGTAAACTGGATCTCGCTCAGGATTTCCGGTTGCTGGAGCCGCGCGACCACTTCGCCCTTTTCGATGAAATCGCCGGTCCCGACCCGGATGTCCGACACCTGTCCGCTTTCGGTGGCCACGATGGTCTGGATCCCGCCCGAACTGATCAGGATGCCCTGGCCGTACACGTTCACCGGCAGACTTCCGGCGAATCCCCAGACGACAATGGCCCCGAGCAGGGCAACGACGCCGGCGAGGGCGATCCACGACCGCCAGGAAATGACCGTAAGCAGCCGGTCGAGCTGCTCCGGCGATTCCAGAGATTCAAGAGACGCTTTGCGAAAAAGCTGCTGATTCCTCATCGCCATCGTCAGGATCTCCCTCCGCCCATTCAGGCCGCTCCCCGCCCCGGCGCACGCGGAGCCGCCGGACAACGCTTGCAACCTCGCCGTATCGATTTTTCCGGTTTATTTCCGAAATTCGTCGTTTTCCAGCGCTTTTTGCGGAAACCCTTTTATTTGTTCCACAATCGTCCCGATTTTTCCTTCCGGGTTGTCCCGACATCTTGTCGTTTCATGCCGGACGCGTCGCCATTTCATTCTTAGCACTCCAACCTAAAGTTCAACTAAAATTTACATTAAATTTTTTTTACCGGCGCCGCGGCCCGCAATATTCCGTTCATCCGGCGGACCGGACGCGGATCTCATGCAAAGACCCGGCTTTCGGATGCGCACCCTGACTTGAGGAGTGGCACCCGAAGCCGGGCCCGTCTGAAGACTCCCGAGCCGATCATTTAAAAACACAAGAGAAGTGTGAATCGCCCGCCGCCTCCGCGACCGCCCCGATTGCCGAAAGTGCGCATAAAACGCCGGTCGCGGGTATGAACGAAAAAATGAGCCACCAATCTCCGCCGGCGACCGCCTCCAATTGCGCGTCGTCCAGTTCCCCCGCCGCCCGATACTGGGCGACGATCTCCCGTTGGTACCGTTCCAGATCTTCCGTGCTGAAAGGAAGACCCGCTTCCTCCCCGAGCCGGACCAGGACGCCCTTCATGTTTTCCCGGCTTTCCTGGCCAAGGCGGGCGATCTTTTCCCGCAACGCTTCATCCTCCCGAACCTTTTGCAAAAAAAGCCTGACATTTTCCATCGACATCTTGATTCACTCCGCTTCTTTATTTCTGTCCATAAAAAAATATCTTCTTAAACGTGAATACAGTTAAAATCCGTCCAAAAAAACCGGATGGCAAAACGAACGCGTCGGCGTCATCCCTTGAAGGGGGCAAAACCCAACCGGACCGCCGCCTGAAGGATGTACGAATGGCCGTCGATTTCGTCCTGCGAGATGGAACCCGTTCCGCCGGCCACCAGATCCAGCTGCTCGTCGTCCAGCTCCCCGTTTCTGTTGAAGTTGGCGAAGAGTTCCTCCTGGAACCGCAAAAAATCATCCGCGCGGAAAGGCAGCCCCGCTTCCTCGCCCAGCCTGGTCAGGCCAACCAGCATATTTTCCCAGCTGTCGGCTTCCATGCCGGAGATTCGCTTTTGCAGTTGTTCATCGTTGTTGACCTTTTTCAGAAACATCTTCACGTTTTCGACGGACATCTTGATTCCCTCCATCGCGGAATTTTCTGATCGGCTGACTCTACAATAACACGCTATGTTAAAGAACAGTTAAAATTTTTATAAAACTCATTTAAAATCGGTCCGATCGGAAATCCGCGGGAGCAGGCGGAAGATCGACGGAACGAAAAAAGCGGAACTCCCTTGCGGGAATTCCGCTTCCGATTTTATTACCGGCGTTTCGGCTTACATGTCCATGTCGCCCATGCCCGGACGGCCGCCTTTTTCCTTCTCCGGCTTGTCGGCGACAATGGCTTCCGTCGTCAGGAACAGCGCCGCCACGGAGGCCGCGTTTTGCAGGGCGGAGCGGGTCACCTTCACCGGGTCGATGATGCCCGCTTCATACATGTTGACCCATTCGCCGGTGGCGGCGTTGAAGCCGATGCCCAGCGGTTCCTTTCTCAGGCGCTCGACGATGACGGAACCTTCCTCGCCGGCGTTGGTCGCGATGGTGCGCACCGGCTCTTCCAGCGCGCGCAGCACGATGTTGACGCCGGTCTTCTCGTCGCCTTCGGCCTGCACTTCGGCCACGGCTTTGAGCACGTTGATGTAAGCCGTGCCGCCGCCGGACACGATGCCTTCTTCCACGGCCGCTTTGGTGGCGTTCAGGGCGTCTTCGATGCGCAGCTTGCGCTCCTTGAGCTCGGTTTCCGTCGCCGCGCCGACCTTGATGACCGCCACGCCGCCCGACAGCTTGGCCAGGCGCTCCTGCAATTTTTCGCGGTCGAAGTCGGAGGTCGTCTCCTCAATTTGCGCCTTGATTTGCTTGATGCGCGCTTCGATGTCTTCCTTGCGGCCGTGGCCGTCGACGATGATGGTGTTTTCCTTGCTCACGCGCACTTGGCGGGCACGGCCGAGCTGGTCGAGACGGGTCGTTTTCAGCTCGAGGCCGAGCTCTTCCGTGATCACTTGGCCGCCGGTCAGCGTGGCGATGTCACCCAGCATGGCCTTGCGGCGGTCGCCGAAGCCGGGCGCCTTCACCGCGACGCAGTTCAGGGTGCCGCGCAGCTTGTTGAGCACCAGCGTGGGCAGCGCTTCGCCTTCCACATCCTCGGCGATAATGAGCAGCGGTTTGCCCGTTTGCACGACTTGCTCCAGAATGGGCAGGATGTCCTGAATGTTGGACAGCTTCTTGTCCGTGATCAGGAGGTACGGATCGTCCAGAACGGCTTCCATCTTGTCGGTGTCCGTGACCATGTAGTGGGAGATGTAGCCGCGGTCGAACTGCATCCCTTCCACGACTTCAAGCTCGGTCTGGAAGCCCTTGGACTCTTCCACGGTGATGACGCCGTCGTTGCCGACTTTCTCCATGGCGTCGGCGATGAGGGTGCCCACCGATTCGTCCGACGCGGAGATGGCGGCCACCTGGGCGATGTTTTGGCGGCCTTCCACCGGCTTGGCGATTTTCTTCAGTTCCTCGACGGCGGCGTTCACGGCCTTCTCGATGCCTCTGCGGATGCCCACCGGGTTGGCGCCGGCGGTGACGTTCTTCAGGCCTTCGCGGATCAGGGCCTGCGCCAGCACCGTCGCCGTCGTCGTGCCGTCACCGGCCACGTCGTTGGTCTTCGTGGCGACTTCCTTCACCAGCTGGGCGCCCATGTTTTCAAAGGGATCTTCCAGCTCGATTTCCTTGGCGATCGTCACCCCGTCGTTGGTGATCAGCGGGGAACCGAATTTTTTCTCCAGAACGACGTTGCGCCCTTTCGGACCGAGCGTCACCTTCACGGCATCGGCCAGCTTGTCGACCCCGCGAAGCATGGCGCGGCGGGCGTCTTCACTGAACTTGATCTCTTTCGCCATATCGGTAAAACCCTCCTTGGTTTCGGTATCGTTTCCGGGGAAATCTCAAGCCGGCTCCACGGGCGGTTCCGGCTTCACTCGATCACCGCGTGGATGTCGCTCTCCTTCATGATGAGGTATTCCTTGCCCTCGTACTTGACTTCCGTTCCGGCGTATTTGGAGAACAGCACGCGGTCGCCCACTTTCACCTCAAGCGGGATCCGCTGCCCGTCCTTGTTCAGCGCGCCGCTGCCGACCGCGATAACGGTGCCTTCCTGCGGCTTTTCCTTCGCCGTGTCGGGCAGCACGATGCCCGCGGGCGTCTTTTCTTCTCGTTGGCTCGGTTCGACCAGAACACGGTCGCCCAAAGGTCTGATCATGAAGATGGCCTCCTTTGTCCGTGTTTTTGTGGAAGATGGGAATTTTGTTAGCACTCAACCTCACCTAGTGCTAACAGCCAATCTTAATCATACTGATTTTGCCTGTTCATTTCAAGACCCATGCCCAAAAATATTGAGACGCATCCGGAGGGGCCGGAACCAAACAAAAACCCGTCACAAGGACGGGCCCAAATCGGATGTTCAGCTCTCGCCAAGGCTTTGCTTAAGCGCCCGGAGGCGCCTTCGGTCGGCGACCTTGGACAGCCATACGCTGAATTCGTACAGGGCGATGAGCGGCACGGAAACGAGCAGGTCCGAGATGACGTCCGGCGGCGTGATCATCGTCGCGACCAGCACCATGAGGAACCAGGCGACCCGCCGCATTTTGACCAGCAGCCGCGGGCTGAGAATGCCGATCCGGGTCAGAAACAGGATGACGAGAGGCATTTCGAACAGCAGCGACACCGGAAGCAGGATGTTCAGCATGAAGGCAAAATACTGGCCGACGCCATAGGTCTGTTTGAGACCCATGGCGAGGGTGACCCGCTCGGTGAACAGAAACGCCATCGGAAACACGACAAAATAGGCAAACGCAAGTCCGGCAAGCAGCATCAGGAAAGCCCAGGGCACGTAACGCAGCGTCACGGCCCGCTCCTTCCGGCTGAGCCCGGGTTTGACGAATGCCCACATTTCATAAAAAGCATACGGGACGGCCACCGCCAGCGCGAGCAACACCCCGATCTTCACGTACAGGCTGACGGCGTCCCAGGGCGAGAAGGCGTTCAGCTCCAGCTTGTCGGAAGGCGCCGCCCGGACGAGATATTCGAACACCGGCTCCGTGCCGGCCAGACCGCCCGCCAGCGCCAGACCGAACACGACCAGCACGCGGATCAGCCGGCCGCGCAGCTCGCCGATGTGTTCCCACACCGTCATCTTGCGCGCTTCTTCCGGCCGCGGTTCGGAACGCCGTTCGGCCATCGGACCGTCAACCTCCCCTTGCGCACCGCGTCGCGGTCATTCCGGAAGCCGCCGCTCCTCCCGCCGGTCGTCTCCGCCGGCCGGCAAAGCGTCCGAAGAGGTTTTCGCCGCCGGCTCCGGCGGGTGCGTCCGTTTCTTCCCATCCTCCTCGTCTTCGATCAGCTCGCTGGCCCCTTTGCGGAACTCGCGCAGCGTGCGGCCGAACGCCCGCCCCAGTTCGGGCAGCTTGCTCGGCCCAAAAAGCAAAAGGGCGATGATCACCAGCAAGATCAGCCCCGAGATGCCGATTCCGGACATCGGACAAGCCTCCAGTAACAAATAAGGTTCTTTTCCGTAATCCATATCATATCATACCCTGTCTTTCGGACAAAGCCCCGGACCTTGACATTTGTATGGCGATCTTTCACGAACCGTCATCCGGAGGGTCGTCCCTGCCGCCGCCCGCAGGCTTTCGGAGCCCGGCCGGTTTGCTTGCGCGTTGACCTCGAGGCTTCCGCTCACCCGCTGCCGCCTTCCGTCTCCTCCGCCGCCGGAGCCGCCGCCCCCGACACCGCCGCCAGCGCCTCCGGCAGCGTCCCGAGAATGGCCGAAAAATGTTCGTGGACGCCGTGCGGGTCGCCGGGCAGATTGACGATCAGGGTGCCGCCGCGGATACCGCACACGCCGCGGTGCAGCATGGCCTCCGGCATCCGCCGCATCGCCTTCCGCCGCATCGCCTCCGCCATGCCGGGAACGGTGCGGTCCACCACGAGCATGGTCGCATCGGGCACATGGTCGCGCGGACCGACCCCCGAGCCGCCGACGGTCAGCACCAGATGCGGGCGATAATAATCGGTCATTTCAATCAGGGCGGCTTGAATCTCTTTGCGCTCGTCAGGCACGACCCGCTCTTCCGTCAAGACTCCCCTCAGCTCTTCTTCCACCAGCTCGCGGATGACCTGCGCGCTCTCTTCCTCGGCCGCGGTGCGGACTCCGCCCCTGCATGTCACCAGAAGAGCCACCTGCCAACGCATGTCCATCCCTCCGCTTTCCAAGACTTTGCCGGCCGGTTCGACGGAGCGGTCCGGGCGGCCGGACCGGCCGACAGCGAGTCCGACAGGGCCGGGCGGCTGCGGCCGGGCATGCCGCCGGTTCACCCGGTCGGCCGACGGCCGTCACGCGGGCGGCGGGCATGCGTCCGGTCACCCGCAGGGCCGTTCGCACCAGATGATCCCGAGCTCCGTCGCCACCGCGTCCAGACGCAGATCGTGGGATTCCGCCGGCAGCGCCTCATCGGCGATCTGAAACGAGAAGGCAAAACCGGCCCACAGCGGTCCCCTTCCCGCGAAATCCGGCGGTTCGCCGTCCTTCACCAGCCGGTACAGGCGGTCGTAATGTCCTCCGCCGTATCCGAGACGCCGCCCACGCCGGTCGAAGGCCAGTCCCGGCACCAGGATGAGATCCAGCTTCTCCGCCAAGACCGCCGGGCTCAGCCTTTCGGTGCGGTCCGGGTCCGGCTCCGGCACGCCGTAGCGGCCCCGGATCCAATCGGCGGGCGACGCGAGACGCCTCACTTCCATGGCTTCCCCGCCCGGCGCGACCCGCGGCGCATAAATCGCGTCGCCCCTGGCCATGCACGACGCGGCGAGGTCCGCCGGGTCCGCCTCGGAACAAAACGCGCCGTAAAGGCAGACCGCCAGCGGACGGCCCAGCCGTTTCCGCAGCGGCTCCACCAGCTCCCGTTCCGCCACCCGGCACAGCCGCAAGGACAGTTCGCGTCGCTCTCCTTCGGGCACGGCGTCCCGCCGCTCCGCCATCCGGACGCGCATTTCCCGCTTGCGGCCGGCAATGTTTTCCGGTTCCATGGTTCGCCTCCTTGGCACGCATGTGTCTTGTTCGCCAGATACATGCGAAAATCCTTCGGTCATCCCGGGGCGGAACCCGTTTGTTCACTTTGTCCACAATATTCACAATCGGTTGTGAAAAAGTAATCCCCGTTTCAGAAAATTTCAAGCGTTGTTCCATCAACCTTTCGCAAACGATTTCCACAACATGCACAAGGGGTGTGGATATGTTGCCCACACCCCTTGTGATGATCCGCAGGCTTGCGCCCCCCGCCCGCCGCGACCGTCACAGTCCGGCCGCCGAAGCCGGGCGTTGCCGGTTCTGCGCCATATAGGCGCTGTTGCAGGCGGCCACATACGCCCGCGCCGATGCCAGGATGATGTCCCGGTCGATGGCCGTGCCCTTGTATCGTTTGCCGCCGTGCAGCACGGTAACGGTCGCCTCGCCGAAGGCGTCCTCCCCTGTGGATAACGAATGCAGCTCCAGATCTTCGAATTCGCCCGCGTCCGGAATCGCCTGGCGGATGCAGTGGATCACCGCTTCCAGCGGCCCGTCGCCGGCGCCCGTGTACGTCCGTTCCTCGCCGTCCGCCGTCCGGATCGTGACGGAAGCCATGCGCTTGCGCTGCGTCCCGGAGACGACCTGCAGATCCACCAGGGAGAACGGCTCCACCGACGTGGCGGTCGACTCGCCCACCAGCTGCAGCAAGACGTCGTCGGGGACGATTTTCAGCTCGTCCGCTTTGGCCTTGAACCGGTGATACAGGTCCTCCAGCTGGTCGTCCCGCAGCCGGATGCCGAATTCCTCCACCCGGTGCCTCAAGGCATGGCGGCCGGAGTGCTTGCCGAGCACGATCATTTCCCGCGGAATGCCCATCGCTTCCGGATCCATAATTTCGTAGGTGCTGCGGTTTTTCAGCAGGCCGTCCTGATGGATGCCCGACTCGTGCTGGAAGGCGTTGCGGCCGAAGATGGGCTTGTTGTACGCGATGGGAAAATGCATCATCCGGCTGACCACGCGGGAGGTCTCATACAGCTGGTCCAGGCGGATGCCGGTTTCCACGCCCAGGGAATCGCTCCGCGTGTGGATGGCCATCACCAGTTCCTCCAGCGCGCAGTTGCCCGCCCGCTCGCCGACGCCGTTGATGCACACTTCCACCTGCGTGGCGCCGTGGCGAATCGCCGCCAGGCTGTTGGCCACCGCCATGCCGAGGTCGTTGTGGCAGTGCGCGCTGAACACGACCCGGTCGGCGCCGCGGACGTTTTGGCGCAGACGGGAAAACAGCGGGCCGAATTCCTCCGGCAGGGCGTACCCCGTCGTGTCCGGGATGTTGATGATCGTCGCGCCTTCCCCGATGACCGCCTCCAACAGCTCGTACAGAAACTCCTCGCTGGAACGGGACGCGTCCATGGGCGAAAACTCGATTTCATCCACGAATTGCTTGGCGTAGGCGACCATCTCCCGCGCCAGCTGCTTGACCTGTTCGCGCGTCTTGCGCAGCTGGAAATCCATATGGATTTGCGACGAGGACACGAACAGGTGCAGACGCCTGCGGGCCGCGTCCCTGGTCGCTTCCACCGCCGCGTCGATGTCCGCCTTCACGCATCGGGCGAAACCGCAGATTTCCGTCTCCTGCAGTTCGCGGGAAATCTGCCGGATCGCCTGGAACTCGCCCGGGCTGGAAATGGGAAAGCCCGGCTCGATGGTGTCGACCCCGAGCTTCGCCAGCTGGCGGGCGACGACGATCTTCTGTTCCGGCTTCATGGAAGCGCCGGGAGCCTGTTCGCCGTCGCGCAGGGTCGTGTCGAAAATGCGGATTCTCCTCTTGGCTTCGGTCATCTTGAACCCCTCCTTGACGGTTTTAATGATGTATGAAAAAAACCCGCCGTCTCCTGCAAGAGACGACGGGTTTGCCATACCGCCGCGGTACCACTCTTGTTGAAGCGGATTTTCCCCGTGCGGGTGCCGGGTCCGGTCCGCTCCCCCTTCGCCCGGGCCGGACGGCATGCGTTCATGGCGTCCGATCCCGGCGGCCCGATATCGGGGGCCGGCCGCAAACGTCCTACCGGCTGCGGCGTCCGGTCTTTCGCAGCGGCGAAGGCCGCGCGGAAGCCGTGCGCCCGGCGTTCGGACGCGGCGCTCCCAGGCGAGTTCGGCTTCCCTTCGGCTGCGTCGCACCGACCCGCAGCTCTCTGTCACCCGGGCGCAAGGCCTACTGCTCCTGTTCATCGCGCATGGACGATATTCGGTTAACCAAAAAGCCCGCCGTCTCTTCAAGAGACGACGGGCCTTCATGACCTGCCGCGGTACCACTCTTGTTGCCGCCGACAACTTCCCGAACCGGCTGCCGGGAGTCCGGGTTTCGGATCCGGCGGCCGTCGGCGGCCTCTCGCGCCCGATCACGGGGGCCAGCCGTACCGGTGTACTGAATGCCTCAAGCGCCGCGCTTCGTTCCACCGGTCCGCTCCCAGGCGAGTTCGGGTGTCCCATCCGCTGCGTCGCACCAACCCGCAGCTCTCTGAAGCAGGGCGCCAACCCTACTGCTCCTGTTCTCGGCGTTTGCTCAGGCTGTTTGATTGTTGGTCCCTATTATATGCGGCGGCGGTCGGGTTGTCAACCGGCCGCCGTCACGCAGCCAAATGAACACCGAGCGGCGCATGTTTCACCCAAGATAAAATTTTACAAAAAATTTTACAAAAAACCGCCGGATATGATATATAAACACTGACATGAAAACGTAAAATACAGCGAGGAGTCCCGATCTGCATGGCGAGGTTGAAAGAAATCGCAGAACTTGCGGGCGTTTCCATCTCCACCGTGTCCAACGTGCTGAACGGGCGCAAAAACGTGGGACAGGCGACGAGGGAACGCATTCTGCAAATTTGCGCGGACCTGGGATACGACCCGGACGCGGCGCGAAAAAAAGGCAAGGCGGTCCGGCCCAAAACCGTCCTGTTCGTGTTCAGCGATTTCGACCGCGATTTTTACCTGAAAATTATCGAAGGGATCAGCGTCTGTCTGACGGAGAACGGGTACGATCTGATCATTTGCACGAGCAAATCCGCCGCCAGTTACATGCGCGAGAGCTTCGCCAGCGGCGCCATCGTGCTGGACAGCAGCCTGACGGATGATTTTCTGGTCTCCGTGGCAAAGCCGGACTTCCCCGTGGTGGTCATGGACCGCATCATCGCGGACGAGAGGGCGCGAACGAAGAGCGTCATCGTCGACAACTATCCGGTCATGTGCGACATGGTGCAGGCGCTGGTCGACAAAGGCTTCCGGAAGTTCGGGTTCATCGGCGGCCTGGAATTTACGCTGGACCACAAGGAACGCTATGCCGGATTTCTCGACACGCTGGAGAAGTGTGGAATTCCCTTCGAACGGAAATACTACTTTCACGGCAATTACCGCGAGCAAAGCGGTTACCAGGCGGCGAAAATCATGCTGCTCAGCCAGGATCTGCCGGAGGTGCTCGTCTGCGCCAACGACCAGATGGCGCTCGGCGCCATCCGCGCGTTCGAAGAGAACGGCGTTCGCGTTCCGGACGATATTTCGGTCACGGGGTTCGACGACTCGGAAAAGGCGGAGATGGCCGGGCTGACAACCATATCCATTCCGCGGTACGAAAGCGGCTATCTGGCGGCGAAAAAACTGCTGGCGTTGATCAGCGAATCGATCGGCACGGAGCCGTTCAAGCTGAGCGCCACGATCCGGTGGCGAAAATCGGTAAGGTAAATGAAAAGGCAAGATAAAAGTAAAACAAATTTGTTTTTAATAAAAATACCGACTTTTTTTATTGACAACGGCCTTGTCCCTAAACTAACATAAGCAATAAAGCGTTTACTTTACTACTTTAGAAAACGGGGGCAGGGTTTGATGAAAAAAGTAAAAAGTTCGTTGATTTTACTAGTGGCGCTGGCGATGGTGTTCGTCCTGGCGGCTTGCGGCGGCAAGAAGGACAGCTCTTCTTCGCCTTCCCCGTCCGCTTCTTCGCCGTCTTCCGCCCCGTCTTCCCCGGCGCCGGAGAAGCTGAAGAAAATTTCGATCTTCCAGTCGAAGGTCGAAATTTCGGAGCAGCTTGAAGCGCTGGTGAAAAAGTACAAGGAAGAAACCGGCAACGAAGTGGAAGTGTGGGGCACCGTCGGCGACGCCTACGTGACGCAGCTGCAGGCGAAGCTGACCGCAAACGAAGGCGCGACGATCTTCAGCATCGGCACCGGCGCGGAAGCGGAGAAGTTCAAATCGTACTACTACGATCTGAGCAACGAACCGTACGTGCAGCACATCGCGCCCAACATGGCGCTCACGATCGACGGCAAGATCGTCGGCGTGCCGTACGGCGTGGAAGGCTTCGGCCTGGTGTACAACAAGAGCCTGGTCGATCCGAAGGACGTGACGGACCTCGCTTCGTTCACGCAAACGCTGGAGAAGCTGAAGGCCGAAGGCAAGAACGGCCTGAGCCTGTCGCAGGAAGCGTACTTCCTGATCGGCCACATCATCAACACGCCGTTCGCGCTGCAGCCGGATCCGCGGGCGTTCATCGAGAAGCTGAACAAAGGCGAAGTCAAGATGGCGGAGACGAAGGAGTTCCAGGAATTCGCGCAATTCTTGGAAGCCATCCGGGCGCACACGAAAAATCCGCTGGAAGTCAAATACGACACGCAAATGGGCGACTTCGCGACGGGCAAAACGGCCATGGTGCACCAGGGCAACTGGAGCTACGGCATGTTGACCGATTTCGGCGATCTCGGGTTTGAAATCGGCATGATGCCGTTCCCGCTGGCGGGCAACGACAAACTTGCCGTGGGCGTCGCCAGCAACTGGGTCATCAACAACAAGGCCGACCCGGAAGAAATCAAGGCGGCCAGCGCGTTCCTGAACTGGCTGTTCACCAGCGAGACCGGCAAGAACGCCATCGTGAACGAATTCAAGTTCATCCCGGCGATGGTGAACATTGAGGCGGACGACCTGGATCCGCTGTCGAAGGACGTGTTCGAGGCGACGAAGAGCGGGAAAACCATTCCGTGGGCGTTCAACGATTTCCCGGCGGGCATCATCGTCAACGACCTGGCCCCCGCCGCGCAGGAGTTTTTCCTCAATCCGAATATGACCGGGCAGCAGTTCCTGGAGAAACTGGACGCCGCCTGGGCGAATGCCGCGAAATGACGTTCGCAGCGACGAATCCGATCCAAGACGAAGGCCGGGCCGCAACGCGGCTTCGGCCCTTCGTGTTCTATCCCTATTCCAACGGAAATGAGTGATCCGCATGAACAAGAGGAAAGACATCGGTTGGTACGTCCTGTTCACGGGGCCTTTGCTGTTCATCTTTGCGACCGTCGTCATCATCCCTTTTGTCATCGGGATCGGCTACTCGTTCGTGAGCTGGGACGGCATTCCGGCGAATCCCAAGGTGTTTGTCGGCTTTGACAACTATGTCCGGCTGCTGGACGATGAGCGCTTCCTGCGGTCGGCCCTGCACACCGTCGAGTTTACCGTGCTGGCGCTGGTCGCCGTCAACGTGTTGGGCGTCGCGCTCGCCCTGCTGGTCACAAGCGGGCTGCGCACGAGCAACGCCGCGCGGACGATGCTGTTCATGCCGAACCTGATCGGCGGCCTCATTCTCGGGTACATCTGGCAGTTCATTTTCACGGACGCGTTCAGGTCGATCGGCGAAAAAACCGGTCTGCACAACCTTTTCTTCCCGTGGCTGCTCGACCCGCAATTTGCCCTCTTCGCCATGGTGGCGGTATTCACCTGGCAGATGGCCGGATACACGATGGTCATATACATCGCCGGCATCCAGAGCATCCCGGACGAATTGCTGGAGGCCGCCAGGGTGGACGGCGCAAACCTGTGGCAAAGGCTGACCCGGATCGTGTTTCCGCTGCTCATGCCTTCGATCACCATCTGTCTGTTCCTGACGCTGTCCGGCGCGTTCAAAATTTACGACGTGAACCTGTCGCTGACCAAGGGCGGCCCGAACAACGCCACGGAATTGTTCGCCATGAACATTTTCAATGAAATCTTCGCCTACGGCCGCTACGGGTACGGCCAGGCCAAGGCCATCGTCTTCTTCCTGATCGTGGCGGCGCTGACGTTGACGCAGGTGATCATCACGAAGAAGCGGGAGGTGCAGCTGTGATGCGCAAAGCAGGCCGGAGAATCGCCGAAGTCTTGCTGGTCGTCCTCGCGCTGGCCTACCTTTCCCCCGCGTACATCATGCTGGTCAACTCGTTCAAGAGCCGCGCCGAACTGTACGAGGACACGCTGGCGCTGCCGTCCAGGCTCAGCTTCGAGTATTACATCAGCGCGGCGCAGAAGATGAATTTTCTCACCGCCTTTGGCAATTCGCTGTATGTGACCGTCGTCTCGGTGATCTTCGTCGTCATCTTCTCTTCCATGACGGCATGGATGCTCGTCCGGAAGGACAACAGGCTCAGCCGGTTCATCTTCCTGACGTTCGTGGCCACGATGCTCATTCCGTTCCAGACGATCATGATGCCGCTCATGCAAGTGATGGACTGGATCCGCACGAACCTTCACATCCCGATGCTGAACACGCACGAAGGCCTGATCTATATGAACGTCGGCTTTCACGCCAGCATGGCGGTGTTCCTGTACCACGGGTTCATCAAGTCCGTGCCGGTTGCGCTGGAGGAGGCGGCCACGCTGGACGGCTGCGGCAAGTTCGGCTTGTTCTGGCGCATTGTGTTCCCGATGCTGAAGACGATCACGATCACCATCGCCATTCTCGACGTGATCTCGATGTGGAACGACTACCTGCTGCCTTCACTCGTGCTGTCCGACAAAGGCTTGCGCACGATTCCGCTGTCGACGTTCTACTTCTTCGGCGAGTTCACCATCGTATGGAACCAGGCGATGGCCGGCCTGACGCTGGCGATCATCCCGGTCGTCATTTTCTATTTCTTTGCGCAGAAGTACATCATCAAGGGGATTACGGCAGGAGCGGTTAAATGAACATCAGCAGGACCTGGTGGAAAGAATCCGTTGTTTATCAGGTGTATTGGAGAAGTTTTTACGATACGGACGGGGACGGCATCGGCGATCTGGAAGGCGTCATCCGCAAGCTCGATTATATCCGGGATCTTGGAGCCGACATCATCTGGCTGAACCCGGTGTACGAGTCGCCCGACAAGGACAACGGTTATGATATTTCCGATTATGAAGCGATCATGGCGAAGGCCGGCACGATGGAAATCTGGGAGCGGCTGCTCTCGGAAGTCCACGCCCGCGGGATGAAGCTGATCATGGACCTGGTGGTCAACCACACGTCGGATCGGCATCCGTGGTTTCTTGCGTCCCGGTCGTCCCGCGACAACCCGAAGCGGAACTGGTATATCTGGCGGGACGGAAAGGACGGCCGGCCGCCCAACAACTGGCGCTCCTATTTCACGCCGTCGGCATGGGAGTGGGACGAGGCAACGGGGCAGTATTACTTTCACTCGTTCGCCGTCGAACAGCCGGACCTGAACTGGAGCAACCCCGAAGTGCGCCGGGAAATTTACCGCATGATGCGGTTCTGGCTGGACAAGGGCGTCGACGGCTTCCGGCTGGACGCGATCGCGCTTCTGGCCAAGCCCGACACGTTCGAAGACGCGGAAGATCCCTACGACATCCGGTATTTGGCCAACCACCCCCGCCTGCACGATTATTTGCGGGAAATGCACGACAACGTCTTCCGGCACTACGACGTGGTGACGCTGGGGGAAACGGCGTTCGTCGACCCCGGGGAAGGCCTGAAATTCGTCGGCGAAGACCGCCGGGAGCTGAACGCGCTGTTCCATTTCGAAGTGTGCGACGAGATGCCGGGATGGGACATGCGCCGGTTCAAGGAGATCCAGCGGCGCTGGTACCGGGGATTGTGGGGAAAAGGCACCTACGCCCAGTTTCTGAACAACCACGACCATACGCGGCAGGTGACGCGGTACGGCAACGACGGCCCCTGGCGGGTCCAGTCCGCGAAGCTGCTCGCGACGATGCTGCACACGCTGCCGGGCATCCCGTGCGTATATCAAGGCGAGGAAATCGGCATGACCGGCCTGCGGTTCGATTCCATCGACCAATACAACGACATCGCGATGAAAAACCGTTACGAGGAGGAAGTCCGCAAGGGCCGGGACCCGCGGGAGGTATTGCGCAGCCTGCAGCCCTTGAGCCGGGACAATTCCCGCACGCCCATGCAATGGGACGATTCGCCGAACGCGGGGTTCACGACCGGCACGCCGTGGATCGGGGTGAACCCGAATTACAAGGAAATCAACGTGAACAAGGACCTGGCGAGCCCGGATTCCATTTACCGGTACTACCAGCGGCTGATCCGGCTGCGCAAGGAGCACGACGTGATGGTGTACGGCGACTTCAGCGAGCTGCCGGAATGGATGGACGACGAGCACCTGTACGTGTACACCCGCACGTTGGGCGACGACGGTTGGCTGGTCGTTCTGAATCATTCGGACGAGCCGCGGGGGATGACGCTGCCGGCCGGGTGGCGGGACAGGCCCCGCCGGCTGCTCCTGGGCAACTATCCGGACAGCGGTGCCGACAGCGGGGAGCGGCTTGCGCTTCGCCCGCACGAGGCGCGGATTTACGCGGTCGGCCGCGCCGGGTGATGCGCCCGCGGTTTTTCGCACTCCGCCCGTCCCCCCCTTATGAACGCCATCCCGCCGCTTCCAACGTTTTGGCCGTTTTCGCGATGACCCGCCATTTGCCGTCATGGCAGTTTCGGCAGCGCCTTCCGCGATGACGGCGGTTCCCCGGACTCCCCCGGACGAGGCTTCACCGCCGGCTGCGCGGCCCGCGGGCAGGCGCGGCGGAAAGCGGGTCTTCCGGCCAGTCGTGCTTGGGATAGCGGCCTTTCAGCTCCTTGCGCACCTCGGCATAGGTCGTGCGCCAGAAGGAGGCGAGATCCCGGGTCACCTGCACGGGACGCATGGCCGGCGAGAGCAGATGCAGCGTCACCGGAACCCGGCCGCCGGCGATCCGCGGCGTCTCCGCCAGCCCGAACAGTTCCTGCAGGCGGACGGCGAGCGCCGGGGCTTCCGGATCGCTGTAATCGACGGGCACGCGGGAGCCGCTTGGCACGGTGATGTGGGACGGCGCCCATTCGTCGAGCCGGCGGCGCTGATCCCAGGCAAGACGGGACGCAAGGGCCGCGCGCAAATCCACGCGCCGGAGGTCGTCGGCGCTTCGCATGCCGGCTATGTACGGCCCGAGCCATTCCGGCAGCGTCTCCAGCAGGGCTTCTTCGGAAAAATCGGGCCAGGACGGATCGAAGCGCCGCATGAACCGCGCCCGCCGGCAAAACTGCCGCGACTCGCGGGTCCAGGGCAGAAGCTCCAGGCCGGTTTCGCGAAGGCCGGCCAGAAGCGCCTCCGCCACCGCCTCCGGGTCCGGGCTTGCCGCCGGCGTCTCCCGAAGCGCGACCGCTCCGATGCAAAGCCGTTCCCGCGCCCGCACCGAACGGGATGCCGCATCCCACCGGACCTCCGTCTCCCTGCGGATAAAGCGCTCCAAAGCCCGCATCCAGTCGCCTTCCAGCGGCGCGGCCAGGCGGATCAGGCCGTCCGCGCCGGCGTCGTCCAGCTCCGCCGCCACCAGGAATTCCGCCCGCGCCAGCGGCTGGTTTTCCGGCAGGACGGCGCCGCGGCCGCCGCTCAGCAGGTATCGTCCGTCGGGACGGCGGCGGCCGATCCGGTCCGGAAAGGCGAAGGCGAGCAGAACCCCGCAATCGTCCGGACCGCCCGCACCGTCCGCGTCCCCCGCCATCCCGGCCGGTCCCCTGTCCCCGCCGGCAACGGCCGCTTTCCCCCGCAATTCCTCCAACCTGCGGAGCAGCATCCGCGCCTCTTCGCGCAGCGCGGCCAGCGTCCTGTCGTCGGCGCCGCCGCCCGCGTCGCGCAGCGCCTCGATCCTGCGGCGGATGTCCGCGTCGCGCGCCGCCTCGCCCCGCAGCACGTCCCGCCCGCCCAGCAGGGCGGCCAGCTCGCAGGCGAGCCGCCGCGCCCGTCCCATGTCGGCGGCAGCCAGCATCATGTGCGCCAGGCGGGGATGCACGCCCAGCGCCGCCATGCGCCGGCCGTGTTCCGTCACCCTGCCGGCTTCGTCGAGGGCGCCCAGCGTTTGCAACAGCTCCTTCGCCTGCCGCCAGGCCGCCTCCGGCGGCGGGTCCAGCCAGGACAGCTCGCCCGGATCGTTCGCTCCCCACACCGCCAACTCCAATACCAGTCCCGCCAGATCCGCCTCGAGAATCTCGGGCGTGTTCGCCGACGCCAGACGGGCGTGTTCCTCCTCCGGCCACATCCGGTAACAGACGCCGGGCGCCACCCTACCCGCCCGGCCCCGGCGCTGGTCGGCGGACGCCCGCGACACCGGCACCGTCTCCAGCCGGGTCATCCCCGTTCGGGGCGAAAATTTCGCCGTCCGCATCCAGCCGCTGTCGACCACGATGCGAATGCCTTCCACCGTCAGGCTCGTCTCCGCCACGGACGTGCTGAGCACCACCTTGCGGCTTCCGGGCGGAGCGGGCGCAAGCGCCCGGTCCTGCGCCTCCGGGGGCAGCGAACCGTGCAGCGGCGCCACGACCACCGGCCGGCCCGTGAGCGCCTCCCGGAGCCGCTCTTCCACCCGGCGAATCTCGGCCATGCCCGGGAGAAAGACGAGCGCGTCGCCCTCCCGCTCCTCCAATGCCCGTAGGATGACATCCACCACGTCCCGCTCCCAAAATGAAGGAGGAATGCCGGCTTCTCCGGCGCCGAACCCGCCGGCCGTCCTTCCGGTTCCGTACTGCCCGGGCCATCCCGCCGAACCGGCCGCGCCTGCCGTTCCCTTTCCCCGAATATAGACCGTCTCCACCGGAAACGAACGTCCCGGACTGGCCAATACCGGCGCCCCTCCCAGCAGGGCCGCCACCGGTTCCGCATCCAGCGTGGCGGACATGACGACGATCCGCAGGTCCTCCCGAAACAGCTCCCTGGCCTGCAAACAGAGCGCAAGGCCGAGATCCGCATGGAGGCTCCGTTCGTGAAATTCGTCGAAAATGACGAGGCCGGTTTCCGAAAGCGCCGGATCCTCCTGCAACATCCGCGTGAGCACGCCTTCCGTCACCACTTCGATGCGGGTGCGCGGGCCCACCCGCGCATCGGCGCGTACCCGGTAGCCGACCGTTTCACCGACGGATTCGCCCAGGCTGCGGGCCATGTATCGGGCCGCGTGCCTTGCGGCCAGCCGCCGGGGCTCCAGCATGACGATTTTGCGGCCGTCAAGCCACGGCTCGTCCAGCAAGGCCGGCGGCACCCGCGTCGTTTTCCCGGCCCCCGGCTCCGCCACGATGACGGCGCCGCGCCCTGCCGCGAGCGCCGCCTTCACTTCCGGCAGCAGATCGTCTATGGGCAAGCGCAAGGTTTCCCGTTCCATCACGACCTCCGAATCTTTCCATCCCGTCGCGCCGTCCGCGCACACGAAGAACCTGTCAGGATCGTTCCAAGTCCAGGTTCCTTCCTTCCTCCCCGATTGTGCTGCATTTTCTGTGTTCAGATCAAGGATACGGCTTCCAACCGTACCCCGCCTCCGACTCGCACGGGCCGCCGCCGGCGCTTCCGCCGAGAGCGCGAACCCGCCGGATTCAGGCCCGCATAACCGGGACGGCCCTCTTCGCGGATGAACCGGTCACAGCCGTCCGATTTCGCCCAGCACATATTTCCGCCTGGCGCGAATATACCTGGCCATCACCCGAAGTTCCCACGGCGCCGCAGAGGCGGGCCGGCGGTTCCCTGCGGTCCTGCGGAGATCGGGAAGGATTTCCTCCAGCATCCCGCGGATGACGGGCACGAGAATATCCTCGCGAAAATGCTCATCCAGGATGCGCGCCAGAAGATCCCGATAGCGGCGACGGAATGAGGAAAAACCCATCAGCCGGGCGGTCAGGCGGTTGTGCCCGGTGACGCGGACCGCGTCCGCCGGCGTTTTCGACCCGAAACAATCGCGCCCCCACGACCCTTCGTAATCCCAGGGCACAAACGCGTATTTGCCGCTGGCCGCATCCCTGTATACGGCGTAATTATGGTCGAACGCGTCCTCGTTGCCGGTCAGCACGGCTCCGGCCAGCCACCTCAGGTACCGGTCCACGTCGAGATGCCTCAGGAGGTACGTTTCCAGATTGGGCCCGTCCAGCAGGTTCAATAGGAAAATGAACGATTCCCAGCGCTTCCGCTCCCCTTCACCGCCGATCACCAGGCGATACCCCTCGAACAGAGACGCCTTCCGCTTCCTGGTCCCCGCGTAAAACAGCCCGAGATGGGCGTCGTCGTTTTCCGCGTAGGCCAGCATCGCAGCGTCCATGCCCCGCTCCCGGAAAAATTCCCGGTCCACCGTTTCCAGCTCCACATACACTCCCGGCGGGCCGCCGTTTATCCGCAGCAGGCAGAAACGCGTCCGCGGCGCAAGCACCCCGATCCGGTTCATGAACCGGAAGGAAAGGGCGTTGCGGATCATGGAAGGGTCGTTGTACTCCGCGTTGAAATGGCGGATTCTTCCGGCGGAGAGAATGTCGTACGAACGCTTCGGATACTTCCGGTTGTGGTTGCCCCGGTACCTCACCCTGACGGGCGCCGTTTGTCCCGCCTCCACCAATACCGCCTCCACGAACCTGTCCGCCCGAGGGTTCCGTTCAAGCCGGAGGAGCGCCTTTTCTTCCAATTGCAGCGACAAAACCGGAAGACTCATCGCCCTACCCCTCCCGCAAAAAATAAAAAGTCTATCGAGCGGTTCCGATAGACTTTCACCGTGCCGTCAACGATTGCGTCCGTTGCGCCCGCGGGCGTATCCGCGCGCCTCGCCGGCACGCTGTGCTCCGCCCGTCCGGCCCCGACCGCCCGTCCGGCCGCGTTCCTTGCCGCCGGTGCGACCCGGGCCTTGGGTGCCGCCGCGTTCGCCACGGTTCCAGCCGCCGGTGCGGTCTTGGCTGCCGCCGCGCTCGCCGCGGTTCCAACCGCCGGTTCGGCCCGGACCTTGCTCACCACCGCGTTCGGCGCGGTTTCTCTGATCGCCGCGCGTCCTGCCGCGGGAGCGCCCGCGGGCGCCGTTTTCTTCCGATGGCGCCATCCGAATCCCCCCTTTGCCGTTGATGCCCCATTGTATGGCAAGTCCACCCCGAATGAAAACGATAGGGACCCAATCCGGCAAATTTCAGCAGATTGCCCCCGGACATTTTCTATTGGACAAGAATTCGTTTTTGAGAAATTGGTCTGGTTGCCGGGTTCAACGAGAGGACAAGGGAAATAAGATGCATCACAACTTCATTCCCCCTGCAACGGGAGGTGAGAGCCATTTGCCGCATGAGGGCATGGAAGTGAGGGTGAACCGCGGCGGACCCGAATCCGTCACCGGGACGCTGGTGGCCTCCCTGAACGACGTGCTGGTGCTCAAGCTCCCGAACGGGACCTTGGTCTACTTCAACCTCGAGCATGTCAAAAGCGTGACCCCGCTGGCGTCCAACGGGAAAAACGGCCAAAACCGCCCCCGGGCCGGCGCGATGCACGCGATGTTCCCTCCCTGGCTTACCTTCCGGGGAGTGCTTGAATCTTTCAGGCACCGGTTCGTGCAGATCAACCAGGGAGGACCGGAAAAGGTGGAAGGCATTCTTGCGGGAGTAGGCGGAGGCACCGTGACGCTGGTCAGCGGGAAGGAAGTCATCCGGATCGTGATCCATCATATCCGGTCGGTCCACCTGCTCACCGCGCAGCGGAAACACGCAACATCCGAACGATGAAGCCGAAAAGGAGGTGAAAGACACATGCCCATTTCCGCGATGGAACTTGAACCGTTGTTCATGCGCAATATCAAAGTCAACCGGGGCGGGCCCGACGCCGTCGAGGGAGTGCTGGTCGGGATCATGGCGGACCACTTTGCCCTGCTGCTTCCGGGAGGCGAAGTGGTCTACATCGTGAACCGCCACGTGAAAAGCGTCACCGACCATTCCGACCGTCCCGTCCGCCAGATCCGGCAAATGCCCACCGTTGCCCAGGTGCCCTTTTTTGGCGATTTGCTGCGCGCCCTGACGGGAAAAACGGTGCAGATCAACCGGGGCGGACCCGAGGCGGTCGCCGGCGTGATCGTGGGCGTAACCGGACCGTCGGTCATCCCGAGGGTCAACTCCGAATTCGTGCTGGTCCGGATCGACCACATCCGGAGCCTGCAGATCCTCAGAAACGGCAACGGCCAGAACAGCAACAGCCAGATCCGGAACAGCCGGAACGCCCGAAGCCGCAACCAAAGCGGACGGGCGGGCAAATCCCGTAAAGGAAAAAACGGCGGCAGACGGTAAACCCGGGGCGGGCATGACACGGAGCCCGAGGCAACAACGCGCAAGAAGCCGGGGCGCGTGTCTGCGGCGAGTCCGGAGCGTCCGTCGCGTCCGCCGCCCGCCCCGGAATTGACATTGTCCTTGTGGAGGAAAAAAGACGCTTGGGAAGGAGGGACCGTATGATCTTTTTCGTCGTCTTGCTGGCGGCGGGGTTTGCCTTTTACCACTTGGTAAAACCCGAAATCCCCGCCGTGAAAGCCGAAGAGCAACCGGCCCGCACGCCCGCGTTTGGCCAGGACCAGGGCGGCCTGGCGAATCGCGGAGCGACCACGAATGCCTCCGTTTGAGGCCCTTATCGCCTGGACGGTGTTTGCGGCCGCCGTCATCCTGATCATCTGGAGACCCAGAGGGCTCAACGAGGCGATTCCGGCCGCCGCCGGCGCCGTAATCCTCATCGGCCTCGGAGTGGTGCCGCCAGGCGACCTTCTCGACCTTTTCGACATCGTGGGCGGGGCCGCCCTGACCATTCTGTCCACCATCGCCATGTCCATCGTGATGGACGGCATCGGGGTGTTCAGATGGGCCGCCCACAATCTGGTGCGGCTGTCACGGGGCTCAGGCGTGCTCCTGTACTGGAACGTCGTTCTCCTGTGTTTTCTCATGACGATGTTTTTCAACAACGACGGAAGCATCCTGATCACGACCCCCATCCTGATCCGCATGCTCACCATGCTGCGGTTCGAACCCCGCCGGCAGTTGCCGTTCCTGTTCGCCGGCGCGCTGGTGGCCACGGCGTCCAGCGCCCCGACCGGCGTCAGCAACCTGGCGAACCTCATCGCCATGCGGATCGTGGGACTCGATCTGGAAACTTATGCCTTGTACATGTTTGTGCCTTCCCTTGCCGGTATCGGATGCATCGCGGGGCTTTTGTTCTTGATTTTTCGCAAGGACATTCCCCGGGAAATCCCGACGTCGGCGCACGCGCCGCATCCCGGTCCGCACGGGCCCGTGCGGCGGGGTCAGCAGGACGCGGGGAAACCGGCGGAAAGCCCGCAGGGGCACCCGCCGGAAAAACCGGCGAAAAGCTTGCCGGTGCATCCGCTCAAATATGGCGCTGCCGAAACGCCGCCGGAAACGGGACATCTTGGCGTGATCCGCCTGACCATCGGCATCGTGGTGCTCACGCGCGCGGGATTTTTCCTAGGCTCCGGCATGGGAATCCCCATTGAATGGATCGGCATCGCGGGAGCGGCCGCCCTGGTCCTGGCGCGCTGGATTTGGCTCGGGCGCGGCCCGAAGGATCTGATCACCCAGGCGCCGTGGCACATCATCGTCTTCGCCTTCGGCATCTACGTCATCGTCCACGCGTTTCACCAGTCCGGCGCCGTGGACGCGGCGGCGGATTTCCTGGGCCGGCGGATCGACGGCGACCGCTTCGCCGCCATCTTCTGGATGGGCGGGTGGCTCACCCTGCTGTCCGTGCTCATGAACAATCTGCCGGCCGTCATGATCGGCACCATGTCCCTTACCCAGATGAATCTGGAAACGGATGTCATGCAATCCGCCTACATGGCCAACATCCTGGGCAGCGACATCGGAGCCCTGCTGGTGCCCGTGGGCACTCTGGCTTCCCTCCTGTGGATGTTCATCCTGCGGAGCCATCGCATTCCGATTACGTGGGGCAAGTACGTGAAGGTGGCTTTCGCCGTCGTCCCGGCCGGTTTGGTCGTAAGTCTTTTCACGCTCTATTTTTGGACGGGCTTGTTTTACTAAATGGTAGATTTCCGGAAGAAAGGAAGGTGAAAACAAGCGAAATGAATGATCCTTTGTTGACTTTCCTGGGGCATCCCGTTGAAGTGGAAGTGACGGGGCCCTTTTTCATCGCCGGTCTGATGGTCGACCTGGGGCCCGATGTGACGGTGGTGTATACGGGGGAGCAGTTTTTCTACATTCCGCTCCTGCACATTCACGCCATCCAGCCGTACAAGCCCCGCGAAGATTCCACGATGGACAGCGGGCCCGAACTTCCCCACGAAAACGTGGCGGACCCGATCTCCTTCCGGAAGATGCTGATGCACGCCAAAGGGCAGTTCATCGAAATGAACGTTACCGGGAGGGATTCCGTCCACGGCTGCGTCACCGCGATCATGAACGACTACGTGGAGTTCTACTCGCCCGTGTTCGGCACGCTGTACGTCCTGATCGAGCACATCAAATTCATCGTGCCGCACACCGGGCCAACCGCCCCGTACGGACTGAAAACCGTGCCCTATCCGGTTCATCCGTCCCGCCTTGATCTCTCGCGCACGTTTCGGCAGCAGTTGCAAAAATCGGTCGGCCGCGTTGTCGTCATGGACCTGGGCCACAATCCCGACAAGATCGGCATGCTCGAAGCCGCGGACGACCATTGGGCGGAGCTGGTGCGGTCGGACGGCACGCGCATCAAGCTGAACCTTCGGCACGTCAAATCCTTCGCCCGGCCGCCGGGACCGCAGGAGACGTGACGAAAAACGCTTCTGGATTATGCACGCAGGCCATGTTAGGATGGGAAATGGAAGGTTCCATCGAATTTCTCCATTTTCGCCCACCGGGAGGCCGCGATGCGCGAATCCGAAACCGCTCTGGAAATGTTCGAAAGTCTGAGGCCGGAACTGGCCTCCTTCTGCTACCGGATGCTCGGCTCGCCGGACGAGGCCGACGACGCCGTGCAGGAAACCCGAATCCGGGTATGGCGGCGGTGGGACACGTTCCGCGGGGATTCTTCCGTCGCCTTTCGCACCTGGGTGTACCGCATCGCGACCAACCTGTGTCTGGACAAGCTCCGGCAGGCCAGGCGCCGCGCTCTTCCCGTGGACCTGTCCGATCCGGCCGCGGCGATCGTCCAGCCCCGCGAGACGCTGCCCTCGTCGCACTGGGTCTGGCCGGTTCCCGATGGCGCTTGCGATCCGGAGGAGATCGCCGTCCGCCGGGATACCCTTCGGCTTTGCTTCATCGCCCTGCTGCAGACGCTGCCGCCCCGCCAGCGGGCCGTGCTGATTCTCAAGGACGTGTTCGATTGGTCCTCCCGGCAAATCGCGGAGACGCTGGACATGACGACCGCGGCGGTGAACAGCGCCCTGCAGCGGGCGCGTGCGTCGGTCGGCCGGACCAGCCTTCGCTCCGGCGTATTGTCCGAAGACGGCGCCGAACCCGACAGGGACCTGCTGGCTCGGTATGTGGAAGCCTTCGAACGCTACGACGTGGACGCGCTGGTGGCGCTGTTCCACGAGGAAGGCTGCATGTCCATGCCCCCGTTTGTCATGTGGGTGCGCGGGCGGGAATCCCTGGCGAGGTTTTTCCCTCTGGTGCGCTGGCATTGCGAGGGCTCCCGGTTTATGCCCGTCACCGTCAACGGCGGCCATCCCGCCCTCGCCCACTACGTTCCGGACCAAAGCGACCCGTCCGTGCTGGTCCCGTGGGGCATCCACGTCCCGGAGATGAGGGATGGGAAAATCTGGCATATCCAGAACTTCATTGATCTGGATCTGCGCCTGTTTCCCCGCTTCGGCCTGCCCTCGCGGCTGAGCCGGTGAACGGCGCCTCCCGTTGCACCGGCACGCGCGCTGCGTCCGCGCGCAATAAACAGCCGCTCCGCGCCCAGCGCCCGCGTAAACGGACATATATTCCGTTAGCCGCCGAACACCGGCACACACCTAAAATTAACGGACATACGGTCCGTCAGAAGCCGCTCCGGACCGGCGAAACCGTTTGCACCGCTGCTCCCGGGCGCTGTCATGGACTGGATGTCCGTTCTTTTTCTTGAAACCGGCTTGATCCGCTTCCAACGGACTGAATGTCCGTTAGCGGTCATTCCCTCCCTGTTGCTGGCGCCGTCGAACACAATTTCCTCGCCCGTCAGGCAACAGCCCCGACCCGACACAATTCCACGCGACGCGGAAAGCTTCCTCCGGCAAGTCCGGAAAAGCCCCCGCAACCGCCGCGCCGGCGTTGCTGACCAGGATGCCGGCCCCCGCCGAACCGCTTCAGCATCGTCCGGACCGCGCGTTCACGGTTTCCGCCTGCCGAATGCCGCCGGGAACGGTCGCGACGGGATTTGTCAAGTTTTTTAGAGAAAAAAGGATTTTTCCGGGCCGCGTCGAATAAATACTGTTTGGAACTTGAAAGCGTGGTGCGAAAATTCGTGAAGAAGTTTGGTCGGACCCGGTTTACGTTTGTCGTCATACCGGACGCGAATCGCGCGGTGGTCCGTTTTCGGCTGTCTTTTTTTGTCTTGTTGGCGGCGGGCATCATCATGCTGGGCATCACCGTGTCCGCGGTCGTCTTGGCCGTGCTGAACGCCCGGAACGCCGACGCCGTGTCGGTGCTCCAGCGGCAGCTGGCGGATGCCATTGACACATACAACCAGCAGCTGGCGGAGAAAAACGACCAGATCGCTTCGCTGGAAAGCAGCCTCACCGACCTCGCCGAATTCGCCAGGGTGCTGGAAGAGGATATGCAGAACATCCGCATCCTCGAATCGGAGATCCGGCAGATCACGGACGCGGAAGGCGAAGGCTTCCTCGCCGTGGCTTCCCTGGTGGAAGGCGGCCAAGGGGGCGAAGAAATCCCGTACGCGGAAACGGATCTGCCTGTCAGGGAAGTTCAATCCTCCTCCTTGGGGGTTGAGAGCGTCTCCGATATCGAAAACGCTTACCAATATTTGGAATCCGAAATTGAAAAATGGATGCCGCGGCTTGAGCAACTGAAAGAGGCCGTTCTCGAGCGGCAGGCCATCCTTCGCGTCACGCCGACGATCCTGCCGACGTCGCAGCTGCGCGTCACCTCCGAGTTCGGCATGCGGCGCGACCCGTTCACCAGAAGGCTTACGTTCCACGCCGGCATCGACCTGGGCGGCAAAACGGGCGATCCGGTGTACGCCGCGGCCGACGGCAAGGTGATCGAATCCGCCAAGGATCGCACGCATGGCAACTACATCGTCATCGATCACGGCCGGGGAATCAAGACCCGTTACCTTCACCTGAGCAAACGGCGTGTCGACGCGGGCGAGTACGTGCAAAAAGGACAGCGGATCGGCGATCTCGGCAACACCGGCCGGAGCACCGGTCCCCATCTGCATTACGAAGTCATCGTGAACGGCAAAAACGTCGATCCGTGGCCCTACATCAAATCCGCGCGAAAGGATCCGTGAGGACGATGTTCAAAAATAAACAGCGGAAGATCGACCCGGACACGACGGACACCCTTATCGGCGAAGGCACCGTTTTCGAAGGCAAAATCCGTTCCGAAGCCGGCATTCGGGTGGAAGGCAAGATCTACGGCGACATCGAATGCAAGGGAGACGTCACCATCGGGGAAAAAGGCGTTCTGTATTCGAACGTCCAAGCGCGCCAGGTCGAGCTGGCCGGCACTGTGCACGGAAACGTGACGGCGCAGGGACAGCTGACCATCCGCTCCACCGGCAAGCTCTACGGCAATCTGACCGCGCAACGGCTGAACATCGAGGCCGGCGCCATTTTCCAGGGGAGCAGCAAGATGACGGGCGGGGAGCTGCCCGAACAGGCCGCCGTTCCGGCGGAACAACCGGCGTCGGCGGGCGGCAATGCGCCGCAGGTGGCGCAAGGCGCCGGCGGGACGGACCATGCGCTGAAAGCCTGGTAACGCGAATTTCAAATTTCCCGTGCAGGAACGCAATGCCCGGAAACGGGCTTTTTTCTTTTTGAGGGGGATATACTGTTAGCAAATCCCGGAATTCCGGCTGAAGAAGCCGACCGGAGGTGCCGGGGAGGTGCCGAAAGCGGCATGTTGAAGCTCGAGCCCGTCATTCCATTCGAACCGGTGCCGGCGGAGCGAATCCCCGCCGGTCCCGGCTGGACGGCCCAAATCAAATGGGACGGCGTCCGCGTGCTCGCCTGTTTTGACGGACGGGACCTCAGGCTGTTCAACCGCAAGCGCCGCGAACGGACCGTGCAGTATCCCGAGCTGCACGATCCGTCCTCCTGGTGCTCCGCCTCTTCTTTCATCGTTGACGGCGAGATGATCGCCTTCGACCGGAGCAAGCCGTCCTTCCACGAAATCATGAAGCGCGACGGCCTCCGCCGGCCGGAACGGGTTCGGGAAGCGGCGCGGCGGATCCCCGCGGTCTACATGGCGTTCGACGTGCTGTTTTGCGACGGCAGATGGGTGACGGACCGGCCGCTGGCGGAACGTCAGGAGATGCTCGCGTCCATGCTGAAGCCGCACCCGTCCGTGCGGTTCGTCGGGAACGAACCGGACGCCCGGGCGCTTTTTGCCGTCATGAAGGCGCATGGCATGGAAGGCATCGTCTGCAAAAGGCTGGACAGCACTTACGCCATCGGCGGCAAGGACGGGCGCTGGCGGAAACTCAAGGTGTCCCGCGAGCTCACCGCCGTAGCCGGCGGCATCGCCCCCGGTGAAGGCGGTGCGGGCTCGCTGCTGCTCGGGCTGTTCGATCCGGAAGGCCGGCTCGTGTATATCGGACGTGCCGGCTCTGGCCGGATCGCCGTCGCCGAGTGGCACCGGCTGCTGCGGGAAGCCGCTGCGCTGGCCGTGCCGGCAAGCCCATTCGATGCTGCCGCGCTGCGGCGCGGACGCGAGACCGGACGGGGCGTGACGTGGCTGCGGCCCGAGCTGGCGGTGCGGGTCCGCTTCCAGGAATGGACGCCTTACGGCACCATGCGGCAACCGGTCATTCTGGCGGTCGCGGACGCGCCGCCCTCCGCCTGCACCACGTCGCAGGCCGCGGAACCAGCCGGCTTCGGTTCAAGCCTTGAGCCTGATGTGGCGGACCCGGAGAGGCCGCGCCTAGCGAACTCCCATTCGGCAGCAGACGGGAAAGCGGAAGATTCCGCGAACCGGACGAGACCGGTGGAACCGACCTGACCGACGGAACCGATCCGAGCGTTGAAACCGACCGGACCGATGGAAGTTGACCGATCCGAGCGATGAAGCCGACCTGACCGATGGAAGTTGACCTGACCGGCGAAACCGATGACTGACGGAACCGATCTGACCGATGGAGGACGAATAGGCATGCGGGACCAAATTGTTTTTCGCGCGGACGGCCATGACATCCTTGTCTCCCATCCGGACAAGCCGTTCTGGCCGGAGGCGGGCATCACCAAAGCCGATTACATCCGCCGCCTGGCGGAATTGTCCCCGTGGCTGCTTCCGCATTGCAGGGAGCGGTTTCTCACCACGATCCGGTATCCGGAAGGCGCAAGCGGCGGCGTTTCCTTTTACCAGAAAAACTGCCCCGAACCGGCGCCGCCTTTCGTCACCACCGCCATGGACGGCGACATTCGTTACGTGGTGCTTGATTCCCTCCCCTCGCTGGTGTGGCTCGCCAACCTCGCCTGCCTCGAATTCCACGTCTCCTGCGAGAAGATCGGCGATCCGCTGCCGGACCGCTACATCCTGGACGTGGACCCGTCCCGCGAAGACGAACCGCGCCTTATGGAGGCCGTCGCCCTGATCGGCGAAACGCTGGACAGTCTTGGCCTCAAGGCGGTGCCGAAAACTTCCGGCGCCACCGGCGTGCAGATCGTCCTGCCCGTCAGGCGGGGCCCCTCCTTTGCCGACCTGCGCCGTTTCGGCCAATTCCTGTCCGAATACCTGGTTGCACGCCATCCCGGGCTCTTCACCGTCGCACGCCGCAAACGAGACCGCGGGGACAAGATTTACCTGGATTATCTGCAGTTTTTCCCGGGCAAGACCCTCGCCGCTCCCTACACGCCCCGCGCTCGGCCGGGCGCGCCCGTCTCCGCCCCGCTGACGTGGGAAGAAGTCCGGCGCGGCGTGAAGCCGGCGGATTTTCACCTGCTCAACATGGCCGAACGGCTCAGGGAAAAAGGAGATCTGCTCGCCTCCGTCCCGCCGCAGGACCTGACCGCCATTCTCGCCTCGCTTCCTTCCCGTATCTGAAGTCGCGCTTCACGGTTGTTGCATCTGCCGACGGCGTCCATTCCGCCCCGCATCGGTTTTTCTCCAGATTGGCCTCACCCCGCGTCAGCTCGGCAGCCCGAAAGCCTGCCACAGCCCGCAAGCCCGCCGAAGTCCGCAGCCCGCTGCCGGACGCAGCCAGGCATGAATGCGAACCCGCCCGAATAAATACCAATAGAACGCGTTCAATCCAAATGGAGGTTCGGCCGGAAAGGAGTGTCGATGGCGAAACGAAAGCGGAGTCCGAAATGGTCGGTGTTTCTGGTACGGGAACCCGACCGGGCGGTCAGACAATTCGAGGTTTCCCGGACCCTGGCGGCCGCCCTGCCCGCCGCGGCGGTGCTGACGGTCGCCGGTTGCCTGGCGGGCCTGGGCGTGACGGCCGAACAGCGCGTCCAGGAACTGGAAGCCAAATTGGATCGGCAGTCGGCGGAATTGGAGGAAACCGTCATGGAGAAGAACCGGCAAATCGTTTCCCTGAGCCGCCGCCTGACGGAACTTGACCGTGAAGCCGCGGAGATGCGGCGCCGCTTGGAACAGATCCACGAGCTGGAAGGCAAATTGCGCGCGTTCATTCAGGAATACGGAGAGGGGGTCGTTGCCCCCGAAGCGTCGGATGCGAGGGGCAGGGTGATCACCGCCGCATACGAAGGCGCCGCATGGGACGCGCTGGCGGAGAGCGCCGCCGAAAACGAGTTCGCGGAGCTGGTCCGTCTGCTGGACAACCTGGCGCTGACCATGGACGCCATCCGCGAACGGGAGCGGCAGCGGCAAATCGAGGCCACTTCCGAGCCCACCGCCTGGCCCACGGTATCCCGGACGCTCACCTCCGGCTTCGGCTACCGCAAGGACCCGTTCACCGGTCGCACCGCGTTTCACGCCGGCGTCGACATCGCCGGCAAGACCGGCGATCCCGTCTTTGCAGCGGGAAGCGGCGTCGTGAAGGAAGCCGGATTCCACAGCGAGCGCGGCAATTACGTCGTTATCGCCCATCGGAACGGCATCGAATCCTCGTATTACCATCTGCAAAAAATCGAAGTCCGCAAAGGCGACCAGGTCATGCGCGGCGAACGGATCGGCAGGCTGGGCAACACAGGCCGCAGCACCGGTTCCCATCTGCATTTTCAGATCACGGTGAGCGACAAACCGGTCAGTCCGCTGCGCTATATGCACCTGGTGAAGGAGGACTGATTCGGCCATGGCTTTCTGGCGCAAGAAACAAAAATCAATGCAGGCGACCGACACCCTCATCGGCGCCGGAACGGAATTCGAAGGAACCCTGAAAACAAAGGCCGGCCTCCGCATCGAAGGCCAGTTCAAAGGGACAATCGAATGCCAGGGAGACCTCGTCGTCGGCAAGCACGGCACAGTCAGATCCCAGGTCACCGCGCGCAGCGTGACGGTGGCCGGGAAAATTTTCGGCGAGGTGACCGCGCGGAACCAACTGGTGATCCTCAGCCAGGGCGAAATTGAAGGCAACATCAGCGCCGCTTCCCTGGTCATCGAGGAAGGTGCGAGGTTCAACGGCACCAGCCGGATGACCCGAATGGAAAAAAACGACGCGGGCAAGCAGCCTTGGGCGGGCAATCCGGAACGATACGGCCAGGCGGACCGGGCGGGCAAACCAGAGCGGTATGACCAGGCTGACAATATGGGCAAACCGGAGCGGTCCAACCAGCAGACGGACCGGTCAGGCAAACCGGACCGGTCGGATGCCTCTTTGGAAATTACCCCTGCCAAAGGGCGGCAGGCGGGCTGACCCCGCCGCCGCCTTTTCTCGCTGCCGCTTCCAACGCACCTTAACGGACATTCAGTCCGTTAAATGCCGAAAGATGGCCCTAAAATAAGGAAACGGACATACAGTCCGTCATCACGCTTCCGATTTTCGATGTAAACGTTTCGTTTCTATATCCCCCTGCGGCTCTGTAACGGGCTGAACGTCCGTTAGATTTTGGCAAACGCCATCCTGCCCACTCCAACGGAATAAATGTCCGCAAGAATCCCTCCGGCACCGCGGAACAACTTCCCCTGCCGCAAATCCCTCAGGCGCGGCGCAAAACCCCTCCCGGCTGCGAATCCCCGAGGCGCGACGCAACACACCTTCCCCGGCGGCAAGCGAACCCTTTTCAAGCGTCGGCACACGGTTTATGCTTAGGATAGCTGGAACAACCCGGCGAAAAAAGCGGCTCCTTAACGCCTTCTCCTCTTTCGCCGGCATTTTTTGCAAAGTCCAGCGGTAAGATGTCAAGTCCCTGATTCGTGAAAATTGGAAATTTT